>Ga0209737_10000114_pt1 | contig 73000 bp, 60 predicted proteins | sample TergutCu122P3_FD_187284 | JGI IMG/M metagenome (GOLD analysis project Ga0209737, IMG submission 187284) | Cubitermes ugandensis P3 segment gut microbial communities from Kakamega Forest, Kenya - Cu122 P3 (SPAdes) (version 2) | ecosystem: Host-associated > Arthropoda: Insects > Digestive system... | reverse complement strand
TCTTCCACTGAAAGTTTGTTTTTCCGTCCCCCTTGCGCTTTTTTCGCTTTCTGCGCATTGCCTACGATTTCTACCATTTTTTCATATGTTTTTACTTTTACTCCCGTCAATCTACGGAAGTCTTCGGCTTTTATCACTTTTATTTTTTCATACTTCATCTTCTGATTTTATCATACGGCTTTTAGTTTCGAAAGAGGTATACTTTTAAAAAAATATCAAATCATTAAGTTTCATTAATTTTAATCAAGTAAAATTTAGTATGTTTAAGCGACAAACAAGCGACAACTTATGTAAGTAACAAGCCATAAACTTTGATTTTATGCGATTTTAATCATAAAATATTTATTCAAGCTCAAAATAAATTTCAACACCTTTTTCTTTGAGTTTTCGGATTGTCACAAGACTATCAACTGTATTTCTAGCGAAGCGCTGCACAGATTTTGCGATAATCAAACTTATTTTTCCGTCCAGCGCATCTTTGATCATTTGATTAAAACCTTCACGCTTTTTAGTATTAGTTGCTGACTCTTTGTCTGTGTAAACTTTTACAAATTCCCATTCCGGCTTGGATTTGATGTAATTTGTGTAGTGAGCAACTTGCGCTTCATAGCTTGAAGCTTGTTCTTCAGCTTTAGTAGAAACGCGTGCATAAGCTGCTACGCGCCTTTTAATTTCCTCGATTATTGTGTGCATTGTAAAAATATTTTTGGTAACAGGAATTGTTCTGACAGTTCTTTGTGCTACTGCTGTTGATTCTCTTCCCATAATAGTGCGCTTTAGATGGGCATCGGCTTCAAAGCCATTATGACGATATTGATCATGTGGTTTTTCAGGCGCCAATTTTTCAAGCCAAACTTCATAATCATGATGAAGTCCACTTTCGTCATCATTTATAAAAACACTTGCGGTAATGTGCATCGGATTTATTAAAACTAACCCCTCTTGTATACAACTTTCATTAATTGTTTGCTGTATTTCGGGCGTTATGTTCACAATTCCTCTACGATTTGGAATATTAAAATGCAATTCTTTTCTGTATGACTTCATGATGTATAGCTCCTCGGTAATTTGTAGTACAATTATACAACACAATCACGATGAAAAACATATGAAACGGAGAATTTTTATGCAAACTTTAGAAGCAATTTTAAAAAGAAAATCGCCTTGTTTTAAAAAGACATCGTGGTAAAGGTATAGGCAAACAATTTTCTGGAAAGCATTTTGTGGCGGACAAATTCATGATTGGGCCGGAAGTGAATAACATTTCAGCAATTAAAATGTATGAAAAAGTTGGATTTAAATATTTAAAAACTGTTAAAATTCCCGACGAATTTGGGCAATTATATTCTGCTTGTGTAGCAGGTGCGAGTTCGATAAATGATTTAGAAAATTTCATGCTTAAAGCAGGATTTACCAATATTAAAATTACACCAAAAGAAGAATCGAAAACATTTATTAAAAAATGGTCTTCAAAATATAATATTCAAGATTTTATTGTGTCAGCAAATATAGAGGCAATAAAATAAGCTACAGGAAGCTCCATGTATCTATATAATCGTGTTTGAAAAATAATGTCAACTGTTGTTTTTTGGAATAATGTTATCGTTGAATTTTTTGTCGTTTCAGGTTATAATCAAAGCTAGATTCAATCACAAAGGAGCGACAAAATTGAACGAAATTATGGATGTTCAAGTTTATAATAAAATCAAAGAAATACTAGAAACAGCACGTTCAAAAGCGTATTATGCAATAAATTTTGCAATGGTTGAAGCATATTGGAATATTGGAAAAGAAATATCGGAAGAAGTTGGAGAAAGAGCGGAATATGGTGAAAATTTATTACAAAATCTTTCTAAAAAACTAACAAAAGAAATAGGTAAAGGTTTTACCGTTCGAAGTTTGAGGTTTATGCGCCAATTTTATAACACCTTTCCAATTCGGAACGCACTGCGTACCGAATTAAGTTGGACACATTATCGTCTAATTATGAAAGTTGAAAATGAAACCGCAAGGAATTTTTACCTGGAGGAATGTATAAAATCAAACTGGAGTACAAGGCAATTAGAACGCCAAATAAACAGTTTTTTCTATGAAAGATTACTTTCAAGCAAAGATAAAAAAGCAGTTTCTGATGAGGTTTTCAAAAAAGAATCGAATATTTCTCCAACCGATATTATAAAGGACCCGTATGTTTTAGAATTTTTAAAACTAAAACATAATGAGCATTTTTTTGAAAACGACTTAGAAAATGCATTAATTGAACACATTCAAAAATTTTTACTCGAACTTGGCAGAGGTTTTACATTTGAAGCAAGGCAAAAACGAATAAGTTTTGATGGAAAACACTTTTATATTGATCTTGTTTTTTACAACTATATTTTAAAATGTTTTGTACTTATTGATTTAAAGGCTGGAGAATTAAGTCACCAAGATTTGGGCCAAATGTACGTTAATTACTACACGAGAGAGCTAAAAAATGATGGAGATAATCCACCAATTGGAATAGTCCTTTGTGCTGATAAAAGCGAGTCAATTGTGAAATATACATTACCCGAAGGGGACACACAAATATTTACATCAAAATACAAACTTTATTTGCCTACAGAAGATGAGTTAAAAAGAGAAATTGAAGCTGAACAAAAATTATTAGAACAAGAAAAACAGTTGAATAACAGCATTTAAAAAATCAAGTTATTTAAGAACAATCCCTCAACCAAGCCATTCCCAAGGTATCGTCGAAAAGTGAAACCATGATTTTAGGGATCGTCGTTTTGTATTACAATCAGAGTCATTAGACATCTAAAGACTCCATTATTAATACAATTGCAATAGCTATTTTTTAACAGCATAATATTTCTGATATTTACTTTTTGGCTTACTAGGTAGTGTCATACTTAAAAATTCTTTTTCAATCAGAGGGTTTATATATTTTGTTATCATATATGATGGTGGATTAAAGCCAAATTCGCTTGCAATTTCTTCTCTTGAACGAGGAGCTTTACAAAAAGATAATATTTTTTCTTCTAATGACATTTCTAAGTTTAGTTTAGCTTTTTTTTGTTTTCTGAAAATAACTTTAAATATACCGTGAATATTAGTAAATTCAGGTGGCTCTAAATTAGCGTTTTTAAGCTCTTTTCTAATTGTTGGAATTCCTGAAAAACGATTTTCTGTGTTTATCATAATTTCTAAAGCACCTGCTATAAATGGATTTCTTGTATCAGCAGATACTTTCCCAAGTGTATCAAGCGTTATTCTTCCATATAGACCACCTGGATTTTCAAGTTCTAACCTATGTTCATAAATTACAAGCCTAATTGGTGAATTATCTGTATGAATACTGTAATCTCTGTGGATAAGGGCATTTAAAATAATTTCCCTAACTGCTTTAAGCGGATATTCTGTTTTGTCAGCACGTTTTCCATTGTCATCTATAATGGTTTTATTTTGTATGTTCCTGCGTACGAAATTTAGTGCTTCGTCAAGCATTTGAGGTATTGTACCTTCGATTCGTTTATTGTCTATAAAACGCTCGTCATCTTCGCCTACTTCTCCAATTTCTTTCCCAGGTACACGCATAGCCGTTATGCTAAGTTGCGGAAAAAATGCCTGTGGATAAGTTCCAAGTAACATTACTCCTGCTAAAGTTGGTTTACTTTTAGCAACTAAACCTTGTAATTCCAGTATTGTTTCATCAGGTTGACTTGACAAATTTGGTTTTTGCTTTCTTAAATTTATCAAATACTGTGCAACATTATCTTTGCTTAAATCCTCTAAAGTTGAGCGCTCAATAATTCTGCGCTCATCTTCTATTTTTCTTTTAAAAGCTTCAAAACTATAAATTTCGTACTCTGTCATTGGTATATCGGCCTCGCCGACTCGAATATAAGAGCCTCTAAGCCTCCCCGCACCTTTATAAAAACAAGGCTTATCGTATATGTCACACTCTGCTATTTCTGCACTCACAACAGTTTTATCCTTAATTCTTGCTACTGTACAAAGTGGCCTGATATTTGGCTGCATCTGTTGCGATTGTTCAGCAATTTTTTGCTGCAAATCCTGAGAGTTATAAACTCCGCAAATTTCATAGTTATTGTTTTCATTTACCCCAAAAATAATCACGCCACCGCCAGTTTGATTAGAAAAACTGGATAAAGTGTCATACAATTTAGTCGGTGTGCCACAAGAAGCTTTTTTAACTTCTACAGTTTGCCATTCACATCTTTTAGCGACTACATCATCTACTAATTTTATTAATTCTTCTTCAAGCATTTTGAAATATCCTACTGTAATTTATATTAATTTTTATTTTATTATAAAATTAAATAAATTTCAAATAATTTAATCAAATTTATCTCAAATTAAATTGATTTATCTAAATTATAGAAATTTTAGACAAATGGTTTTTGAGTAAAATTTGATTAATTTAAAATATTTGCGTAAAAATTCAAAACGGCAAATTTTTTCTATCCAGGGGCGTTTGGTGGAGCACATAGACCCAAATACGAACCTCAGATTATTGTGCGCTTCATAATAAGCGTATCATTAGTAAACTAAAAACTCAACAATCTTTCTTTTCATTAAGTAAATCTCTATTTTCGTTTCTCTTCTTCAACCACTCTTCAAATTCTTTTTTCACTTTTTCATCAGCAAAATACTTTTTAATTTCTGGTAGTAATCTATGTGCTAAAAATTTTAAGTTCTGATCAGAAATATTTTTATCGTATTCTTCCATTGCATAATCTTCCTTGGTTTTAAAAACTTTTGCTAAAATTGCTTTTTTGCATACCAACTTCACCCACTTTAAATTAATTCAAGTGACACACGAATTCCACGTCCGCGAGGATCTCTCCCGGCTGCCCTCATTGCCTGCGACGGCTCACGAAATCTCTCATCTTGCTTCAATGCTCGGACTGTGACTGCGCAGGAGTATCTTTAAATGTAGCGGAGTTGGTTTTATTCAATTTTCAAAGATCACCGAGGGCTGAATAAATCTTAGATTTTTATTTCTGATGACTTTAAGATTTTTCATTAGAGATTTTCTGTCTCCTAAAATAAATTTTTTATAAAGATAAAAATAAGAACTTTCAGGAGTGCAGCGGAGGACCTCTCACTCTTGTGAGATAATGTTTTTTGGACCCAAAAAGACAAGCCAGCTTAGTAATTTTGTTTTTGGCAAATAACTTAAGATGACGATTTGTTTTCTTAAAATTTATTTCAAAATCCCATAGAACGTCTAAATATGTCGATTTTTACGTTAAATAGAATTTTACACGAAAAGAAGTTTTATAGAATAGGAATTTTGTTTAAAATAAATAATTTTAAAAAATAATAAATTTTAATTTGAAGTTTGTTAAAACAAAACGTGTATGCTAAAATATTAAAAATAAAAAATAAGCAGGTGCTTCTTCTGGAAAATTTAAAAGGCATAGTTGAGCGAATTACATATTCTGATGAAGAAAAGGGTTTTAGTGTAATTAAAATCAAGTCTAAAGGTTACACAGACTTAATTGTTCTCGTTGGAAACATGGCTTCTGTAAATATTGGGTCTGTAGTTTCTGTTCAAGGAACTTGGTCTATGAATCCAAAGTTTGGCAGGCAATTTAATGTTAGTTCTTGGGAGGAAACGCTTCCAGCAAGTGTTTATGGCATAGAAAAGTATTTAGGAAGTGGGCTTATCAGAGGCATAGGTCCTAAGTTTGCTAAAGCTATAGTAGAAAAGTTTGGCTCAAATACGTTAGAAATTATTGAGAATCAAGTTTCAAAATTAACTATAGTCCCGAATATTGGGAACAAACGTGTTGCAATGATTTCAAAAGCTTGGCAAGAGCAAAAAGAAATTAAAGATTTAATGATATTTTTGCAAGAACACAGTGTCTCTACTGCTTTTGGATACAGAATTTACAAAGCTTATGGCAAGCAAAGTATTGAGAAAGTTAAGTCTAATCCGTACGCGCTTGCAGACGATATTCACGGAATCGGGTTCAAAACTGCAGATATGATTGCAACTAAGTTAGGTCTTGATCGAAAGTCTTACAATCGCTGCAGAGTTGGAGTTTTTTATGTTCTAAATTATTTTGCAGATAACGAAGGCCACTGCTACGTTCCAGTCGACGAGATGATAAAGAAATGCGTTGAGATGCTTGAAGTTGAAGACTGTAAGATAGTCATGACTTATGATCATTTAGTTAAGACTCAAGAATTGATTTTGGAAGATAAAGATAAGTTATATCTTCCGCCGTTTTATTATTCAGAAATTGGCTTGGCTAAGAGAATTAAAAATATTTTGAGTACTGAACCAGAGCACAAAATCACAAATATTTGCGAATTAATAAATAATTTAGAGATTTCAAATAAAATCAAGTACGATGAAATCCAGAGAGAAGCTATAGAGTTAGCTGTAAACTCAAAGTTTTGTGTAATTACTGGAGGTCCCGGAGTTGGAAAAACTACAATTCTTAAAGCAATAATAGATATTTTTAGAATAAAAAATATGAGAATTTTGCTAAGTGCTACGACTGGAAGAGCCGCGAAACGCATGAGTGAGACTACAAAACTTGAAGCTAAAACGATTCATAGGCTTCTAGATTCTAGTCCCAATGGCTACAAGAAAAATTCTGAGAATTCACTTGAAAGCGATGTATTAATTCTAGATGAAACTTCTATGATAGATTTAATTTTAATGTATAATTTAACTAAAGCTATTCCTGATAATATGAGAGTTATTTTGATTGGAGACTCAAATCAACTTCCCTCTGTTGGAGCTGGGAATGTTTTGGGAGACATTATTGAGTCTGGAGATGTTCCAGTTGTTAAGTTAACTCAGATTTATCGTCAGGCTCAAAAGAGTAAAATAGTAATAAATTCTCATAAAATTAATTTTGGAGAAATGCCATACTTGGCTTGCAATAAAGACTCTGATTTTTTCTTTATAGAAGAAGAAGGTCAAGAAAAGATCGTAAATTTAATCTCAGATCTGTGTTCGAGGCGCTTACCAAATAAACTTAACGTAAACCCTATGAAAGATATTCAGGTTTTAACTCCTATGAGACGAGGCGAAACTGGAACTGAAAATCTTAATTTTGTTCTTCAGAAATCACTTAATAAGAGTGATTTATTGCTCAGAAGAGGTGCTATAGAATTTCGTGAAAACGATAAAGTCATGCAGATTAAAAATAATTATGAGAAAGAGGTTTTTAATGGAGATATTGGGTTTGTATCTAAAGTTGATGTAATTAATAAAAATTTAATTGTGAACTTTGATGAAAGAAAGATTGAGTATGATATTTTAGAATTAGATGAGTTAGTTTTATCTTATGCAATAAGCATACACAAGTCTCATGGAGCTGAGTTTCCAATTGTAATTATGCCGTTTAAGTTTAAGCACTATGTTATGTTACAAAGAAACTTGCTCTATACTGGAATAACCAGAGCTAGAAAGATGGTAATTTTAGCTGGAGAAAAGAAAGCTGTGAAGTATGCCGTTGGGAATGATAAAGCGAAGAAGAGATATGTGGGATTTTGTGAAAGAATTAAAAAGATTTGTTTAAGTTCGTGCTAATTTTAAAATATAATAAATTAGTTATATTTAACTAAAAATTCTGCCGGCGACATCACAATTTTATCTTTTGGATAATGTTTTAGATTACCTGTAATGAGAGGAATATTTAAAAACTTTGCAATTTCATAAAACGGCCTATCGTCTTCGTCTATAAAATTAATTTCTAGTTGTGGCGCTACGATAAATTCGCCTTTTCGTTTAATTGTTTCTAGAAAATTATTTAAATCTTGTTTATTAAAATTAAATTTAGGTCTAGATGATACTTCACTATATTCTTCTATAATTTTAGTATTATAACAAAGAATTAACTCATATTTTAATGCTGATTTTAAAATATGAGTAATTTGGCAATCTGGTCTCCAAAAAGCAGAGACTAAAACATTAGTATCCAGAACTATTTTCATTTTTCTTGTCTCTTATTTTTCTCTTTACGCAAATTATAAATCTCTTCATTAATTTCTTCATCAGTAATAAAATCTTGTTCCGATACATGTTTTTGCATATTTTCAAAAGCTAACAACCCCTTATAACTAATTATTTTATCATAGATTTTTTCAAGACTTTCTTCGTTAATGTTTACTAACAAAAAATCAGGCTTACCGTTTCTAGTAATCACTGATTGTCCATGTTTTTTGGTTCCGCTCCACACTTTTGATGGGTTTTTTTGAATTTCTCTTACTGTGAAAAATTTCATATTTGACACCTCTTGATATTATTATATAATATATAATATGCCATATTGTCTGATATTTGTCAATATTTTGTTTTAAGATTATAAATAAAATAAAATTTTAAATATGAACAAAACTTATGAATTCGAATCAGAAATTAAAAAAGTTCCAGATATGGACGCTACTTATATCGAAGTGCCTTTTGATATTAGAAAAGAGTTTGGAAAAGGCAGGGTTAAAGTTCATGCAAACTTTGGTGGAGAGCCATATGATGGAAGTATTGTGAATATGGGAATTAAAAAACCTGATGGATCGATTTGCTATATTATTGGAATTTGTAAGAATATTAGAGCTAAAATAAATAAGCAAACTGGAGATTTTATTAAAGTTAAAATCACTGAAAGAGAATAAAATTTTATGAAAATCGAGAAATTGCAAGTTGGTTATTTGAGGAACAGTATAGAGAAATTTTGAAAAATTAAATTGAAACTTATTGAAAAATTTTAATTTTGATTTACACTAAAACTATTGTTAAGCTTATTGAAAGTTTGTTACAAAATTTAGACAATAAAATTATTATTAATGATTTTGTGAACATTTATGATAGAGATATATCTTCAACGAATTTGGCTGTTAGTTATGCAAAAGAAGTTTTAAAAACAGTCATTGATGAATTATACATAGGAAAAGATGAGAAAGATGTTTTTAGCAATACATTAAATAAATTTAAAATTAAGCAAACTTTGTTAAGAAATTATGCAAATGATTTTTTATTAACTAATGGCTCAAGTATTTGTAAAAAAAACTTTTCTGTTTTACAAAACATCGATATTTTCTGTAATGCACAAGAAGCACAAATTAAAATACCCTTACATGATTCTGAGTGTTCGTATAAGGGACACTTGGTGGAGACGAAGAGTATCGAACTCTCTGCCTTACGGATGCGAACCGTACGCTCTACCAACTGAGCTACGTCCCCATAAAATTTCTTCCTTTATCATCAGAAGAAATTTAAAATAGGATACCAACCAATATATCTAAACAAAAAAAGCAAATTATTTCAAATTTATTTTATTTTTAAAAGTTTTCCCAGGTTTAAAAACGGGAACATTAGCCTTACTAATTTTAACTTTTCCTCCTGTTTTTGGATTTCTTCCAGTTCTTTCTTTACGTTCCCTCATTTTGAATGTTCCGAATCCTACAAGTTGGATTTCGTTTGACTTTCCCACTTCTTCCATTACTACATCAATAAAACTTTTTAAAAATTTTCCAGCTTTATTTTTTTCTAAATTAGATTTTTTTGCAATTGCTTCAATAAATTCTTTTTTATTCAAAATAATCCCCCACTTAAATTTTTGCTTTATGCTTAAAGTTTATATTATTTCTTTCTTACACTACTAGTCAATAGATTTTTTCCATATGTTTTGGACCAAAAACAAAAATTCTGCACCACACGATGCAGAATAAAAAAATTATCTTTTTTTTCTATGCAGGAAGTTCTACAAATTATTAAGTAAGTGGCAACGCTGGCTTCTCTTTTTCAATATGATAAATGGAACAAAACTTCTTCAGGTCAAGATTTAAAATTGCATTAGCAAAAGCTTCATATTCAGCTACACTAATCTTACTTGACTCAGAACCTGTATCAAGTATTATTTTCTCCTTAAATGTTTTAATTAAATTTATCTTTTCCTTAGGAGCTACCTTAGGAGCCACCTTGTCTTTAACTTCTTTATCATCTTCTGACGGTTCTACATCAGAAAGCATTAAAATCTTTTTACCTTGAGACGTTATAGAGGCCTTTATTGTAGCAAGAAGTGTCAATTTGTCTTGAATTGATGTCCCAGCAGCTTCGGTAAATTTTAATCTTATTTTTTTGACATTTTCCACATTATCATGATTATTATTAACAAACTTTGCACCCAAATTAGCTTTACCAATGCCTGTATCAGCTAAAAGACTAGCAATAAATTTCGTAAGTACATCGACATTTTTTTGACCATATTTACCTTCAAACAATTTATTAATATTGTCATTTAAAATTTGTTCACATTTGTCATTGATATCATCAATCTCACTGCCATTTTTACTATCGTAGTATTTTTCTTCGTTACCACCACTACCACCACTCTTTGCCACTTCTTTCTTAATAAACCCACACAATTGATCTAATTTTCCTCGTATTTCATCTTTTTCCTTAACATCTTTTGCATCAATGAAAAACCTTGCAGCTCCATCATATAGACTAAGACAACAGCTTTCTCTATTTTCTGCCGTATCAGCGAAAAGAATTTGAGATACAGGATCTGAAAAAAATTTAATAGCCAATAATACGTACACGCGATAACTAAAAGGTATCGTAGCATAAATATGTTCATTTATAAGAAACTTAGGTTTGTGCCACATAAACAATTGAATGAACATGCCATATTTAGCATCTGGACTTATAAATTCAGAACTAGAAGAAAGAATACTGATAAACTTACCAATACCTAAGATAGCAGATCCAGCAACGACACCACCTAAAAAAGCAAGTCCTCTTTTAGCGTTTTCACTTAATTCTAACGAAGTTTTTTTCTGCTGTTTGACTGAAATTTTTGTATTCCCAGTAGATGACCCTTCACCTGTTTTAGTTGCGTTTACAGACGAACCAATATTCGCAAACGCCGCAACCACGGCAAGTAAAGATGCTAATTTTTTATCAAAATTCTTATTCCCAAACGATAACATAAAAACTTCCTCCTCAATAACATAATTTAGTTTAAAGATTTTTCATTCTGAGACAAATTTCTGAGACAAATTTACACTTTTACGCATATTGTATAATATCCTGATACAAAATGCAACATCATTTTAGAAAACGTTTAATAATTTTTTGTTCTTTTCATTTCAGAATGGCAACAATGATCGACTATTTCCTAACATTTCGGAACGATTAGCTAAATTTAATTCCTCAGTTAGCTTTTCTATGTTTCCTTCAATTATTTCGTCAAGACAATGAAATGTTAATTTAATTCTATGGTCAGTAACTCTGTTTTGTGGAAAATTATATGTCCTTATACGTTCAGATCTATCACCTGTACCTACCTGATTTCTACGTTCTTTGTCAAGATCTTTAGCCTGCTCTTCCTGTTTGGCTTTTAAAAGTCTAGACTTAAGTATTTTCATAGCTTTTTCTTTGTTCTTATACTGACTACGCTCATCCTGACATTCAACTACAGTCCCAGTAGGTATATGTGTTATTCTTATTGCTGATTCAGTTTTATTAACATGCTGACCTCCAGCACCACTCGCACGGTAAGTATCAATATTTAAATCTGAAGGATTAATATCAACCTCAACGTCGTCTGCTTCAGGTAAAACAGCAACAGTGACAGTTGACGTATGGACCCTCCCTTGAGACTCCGTTTCTGGCACTCTCTGAACTCTATGGACTCCGCTTTCAAACTTCAACTTTGAGTAAACACAATCCCCTGATACCATAAAAGAAACTTCTTTGAAACCACCAAGTCCTGTTTCATTTGAATTCAAAATTTCAATTTTCCATCTTTGCTTTTGTGCATACATCGTATACATCCTGAAAAGAACACCTGAGAAGAGCGCTGCTTCATCTCCGCCTGCACCACCACGAATTTCAATTATAACGTTTCGGTCGTCATTTGGATCTTTTGGCAACAACAAAGTCTTCAAATCTTCTGAAATTTTTTCAATCTGATCTTTAAGACTTTGTTTTTCAATTTCTAGAAAATCTTTGAATTCTTTATCATACTCACCAGAAGACAAAAACTCTTTTATCTCATCTAGTTCACCATTTTTAAGTTTATATTCACCATACTTACTTACTATGACGCTTAAATTTTTAAGCTCTTTCATAAGATTTTTGTGTAAACTCTTCTGATGAGATGGGTCTATGTTACATATCTCATCGCTAATTTCTTTAAATCTTTTTTCCGCTTTTTCAAGTTTTGAAAACATTTGAACACTCTCAGGACTAAACTATCTAAATTCTTACGAATCTAGAAGACTTGACTTCGAATTTGTTTCCGCATGCTAGATGTTTCTGACATCTAGTAAACGAACTACGATTGTTGTTAGGTTTGTGTTAGAAATTTTCACGAACAATCATAATCATAATGAGATAAAAGAATACTCCAATCACTTCCAAAAATTTTACCAACAAAGCTTTCATATTCTTCTTGAGTTAACTTGTCAGCACCAGAACCTTCTTCTATTATTGCGTTTTTAAAGGTCGCGTTTACAACAGTAGTAGGAAGTGCAGAAGCAACCTCCTCTTCAAGCACAGGTGGTGGTGATACCTTCTTAATTTTTTTATCGTCTTCATCATAAACAGCTGACGCTGGCTCCTCTTCTTTTGCCGACTCCCCAGAAATACCGCTAGTATCACCAGACTTCTTCCTCACAACTTCTATCGCTGATTTTTTTGGATCATCTCCTGGCCCCCCTGAGACACCTACGCCCATATCTTCGGTTAGTTCAGCATCCTTCGCTTCATCCTTCGCTTCATCCTTCGTTTCATCCTTCGCTTTATCATCATCCGCCTCCACTCTCTTCACTTCAGATCTCTTCACTTCAGACATATCTACAGTTTTGTTGGAACTTGATTTTCTCGATACACTCGCGATACCTTTCGCACCTGAAATTTCAAGCCCCAACATTTCTTTACCTAATGGCGAAACAGAAGATTTTAGTAAAGCAAGCATTTTAACTTTACATGTAAGATCTCCTTTAAAATGCTTAGCTATATTTTCAAGAACATTATCATTAAAGTCTTCAGTTAAAACATTTTTACCAATATTTTTATCACCTAAAAGACCTTTTACAAAATTTGTAAGGTTGCTAACATTGGTTGTCTTTTCAAGTAAAGACTTAACATTGGAATTGAAAAATTCACCACATGTCAATGTCTTATCATCAATAGTTTTAAGACCTATCCACTTGTCTATGTTTTCTATTATTTTATTTTTTTGGTCATTAGTCAAATCTTTATCTGAGTCGCATATATCTGATAATGTTTTACAATGTGATTTGACTTTTTCTTCAGTGTCCATGTAAATAACATTGAATGGAGCAAACCTAGCGACGTCATTAATTATAGATCCTGACCTACCACCTTTAGTATAGTAATAATAATTGTGTTTGTTAAAAGATAACCCATCTTTTGAAATATCAAATAAAGTTAAAACATTATGTAATTGACTAAGTTCAAGTCTTCCAATATCGCCTGAAGAAGGGAAGACAATACCATTTAAACAATTGAGGAAAAACCAAATGAATGGCGAACTAACAACACCGGCACTAAAAATAAGCTTGTTTTTCTGTCTAGGTGTCAACCCCTCCGAGACCTTCGTATTTGTAACTTTAGATTTCTTATGTGTCTTGTTCGCTTTTACAGAAGAATTAAGACCTGCAAACGTTGCAACTACCGCAAGTAATGACGCTATTTTTCTATCAAAATTTTTATTGCCAAAAAATAACATAAAATTTTTCCTCCTAAAAATTATAACTAGAACCTGTTTTCACTGTTTTGTTGGAAAATTACCATAAAATATGCGTTTTGGAATCTAGTGAAAAAAAGTCTTTAAATCTAATTCTTGAAAATATAGATAATGTCAAAAACATATATTCATGATACAACACTTTAAAGCAAAATGCAACAACATTTTAGAACATTTTTAATAGATATCTTCTGTGACTTGAAAATATCAATATTTAGATTGCGGCTTAGAAACATAAACGACGACTATCTTTTATTTTTAAAAAAATTCGTCAAAAGAATTGAACATTCATTTTTTAAAACGCCTGACTTTATTTTAGGTTTGTGATTTAAGGATTTTTCAAAAATATTTATACAAGAACCTGCTGCACCAAAACGAAAATCTTGTGTTCCAAAAATTATGTATTTTATTCTAGAATTCACTATTGCTCCCGCACACATGCAACAAGGTTCAAGTGTCGTGTAAATTTTACAGTCTATAAGTCTCCAAGAATTTAAACTTTGACATGCATCATTTATCGCCAAAATTTCAGCATGAAATAGTGCATTTTTTAATTTTTCTCTTCTATTTCTTCCTTTACCAACTATTTTATTGTCTTTAACTATAACGGAACCAACAGGTACTTCACCTTCAATTTCGGATATTTTTGCAAGCTCAATAGCATCTTTCATAAAATATTCGTCCATGTCATCAGATATTTTCAAAAAACTAATTCTCCTTAGTACTACAGTTGTAAAACACGTTTTTGTTTAAGACGACCGCGAGTTTCGTACTTACAGCAAATATATGTTAAACCAATAAGTGCAACTCTTCCAAGCATCAGCAAATGTCATTTTATACGAAACGAATTTATTGGTTGTAATAATACCTTTGATGATTTAAATTTCATTTTTTGGTTAGTTGGCATTTTGCCAACTAGTTTGCCGTTTTTATGTACCGAAAACGAATTTTCTGAGCTTTGATACTCAAAAATATCACTGCCAATTGAGTTTGTAGCCTTTTCGCTATTTAATATTATTCAATTTTTGACATATTTCTATTACTCTGGGAAAAAAATTTTTTGAAGCGACTTTGACTTTTAAAAAAATCTTTCGTAAATTTATTATCCGGTTTTGAGTCTAAAATCATTTTTTCTTTCAATCGTGGGTCAAATCTAAATAAATTAAAATGTCCTGCCTTAACTGCTATTTTTTGAGAATCAATCGAATTTTCCATACCACCATCTATGCCATGGCCTATACACGGTGAATAAGCAATTATAATTGAAGGACCAATATAGTTTTCAGCCTCAATAAATGCTTTGATGCACTGGTTAGGATTAGCACCAACAGCGATGTGAGATATATAGATGTCTCCATACGTCATCATCATTTTCGCTAATTCTTTCTTTTTTTTTTCCTTACCACCTAGTGCAAATGGAACAGCAGCATGTTTTGGCGTTGATTTTGACGCTTGTCCTCCTGTGTTTGAGTATATTTCAGTGTCAAGTAACAAAATATTTATGTCTTTTCCTGATGATAATACGTGGTCAAGGCCACCAAAACCAATGTCGTAACCCCATCCGTCGCCTCCAAAAATCCAAACTGATTTTTTAGATAAATATTCTTTTTCAGATAAAATTTCTTTCGTTTGAATTAAATTTTGATCATCACTTTCTAAAAGTTTAATTAAATTGGACGATGCTTTAAAATTTTCTTTTCCTAAATCAAAAGTTTCGATATATTTCAAACAAGATTTTTTCAAAATTTTGTTATCAGATATTGTCATTAATTCATGTATTAAATTTAAGAGTCTAGACCTAATACTCTCTTGGGCTTCACTCATGCCAAGTCCAAACTCGGCAGCATTTTCAAAAAGCGAATTTTGCCATGATGGTCCGAGGCCGTTAACATTTTTGACATATGGGACAGCACCTACGGCTCCTCCAAAAATAGAGCTACAACCCGTTGCGTTTGAGATCAAAAGTCTTTCTCCGAAGAGCTGAGTTACAAGTTTTATATAAGCCGTTTCTCCACATCCTGGGCATGCGCCGCTAAATTCCATTAGAGGTTTTTTAAATTGGCTATTTTTTATATTTGTTTCACTAAAAGAAATTTCATCTTTTTTTGGTAATATCTCTAAATAATCAAATAATTTTTGCTGATTTTCATCTTTTATATCCATGACAAGCGCCTTTTTTCCTTTAATTCCAGGGCACGCTTTTTCGCAATTCGAACATCCTGTACACTGATCAGACGATATGCCGATTACAAAATTTAAATGATTATAACCGAACATTTTTCTAAATTTCATGGAAGTTAACATTTCATGTTCCACAACGGCATACAGTCTTATCACAGCATGAGGACAAATTAATGAACATATTCCGCATTGTGAGCAATTTTCTGGCAACCAACTAGGTATTTTTTCAGTTTTTAAAAAATTTTTTCTTAATTTAGAACTACCGCAAAGAACATTTCCGTTTGCAAAATTTTTGAAATCTTTAACAGATAAATTGTAATTACAATCTGAATTTTCAATAGTTTCAACCATGCTATTTTTGTTTGCTTCACTCGCAAAATATGAATTTTCAACCCTAACTACGTTTTTAAAACTTAGCTCAACAGATAAACTATTCGATTTTTTTAAATTTTCATCTTTGTACGCGTAAGAATTTTCTACATATGACTTTACTAAATTTTCAGAATTTTCAAAAGGTAAATCTGAACATATCTTTAAAAAAGCACTCTGCATTACGGCACTGAGCCTGTTACCTAAATTACTTTTTTTTATAATTTTTTTGGCATTTATTATATAAAATTTTATTTGATTTTTTTTTATAAATTCTTGAAATTTATATGGAATCATATTCGAAATTTGATCTTTTTCATATGGAAAATTTAACAAAAAACATGATTTTTTTTTAAAATTTTCAAAAAAATTACAATTGAATATATAAGAAAAATTACTGCATACGACATAATCTGCTTTCTCTATATAATACTCAGATTTAATTTCATGTTCACTAAACCTAAGATGAGAAATAGTCAATCCTCCGCTCTTTCTTGAGTCATATTGTGGGTAACACTGTATGTACAAATCAGTGTTTTCGCCAATAATTATAGAAATGTTCTTAACAGCGCTTATCATCCCATCTGAACCGCATCCAAAAAATTTACAAGAAATAGCATTTGAAAGTTCTATATTTTTTGAGTTTTTTAATGAAAAATTTGTTAAATTATCATTTATACCAATTGTAAATTTAAATTTTGGGGAGCTAGATTCCATATTTTCGAACACAGATAATATATCTGATGGAGTTGTATTTTTTCCGGCAATACCATAACGCCCATTTAAAACTTCAACATGTTTTAGATTTAACTCATTTAAAGCTCCTAAGACATCTAAAAATAAAGGTTCTCCAACTGAACCAACTTCTTTTGATTTGTCCAAAACAGAAATTTTTTTCACTTGTTCAGGAATAGATTTTTTTAAAAATTTTGATAAAAAAGGTCTAAAAATTCTAACTTTTATCAAACCAACTTTTTTATTATTTTTTGTTAAATAATCAACTACCTCTTCAATTGTTTCGCACACAGAACCCATAGCTATTATTATATGTTCAGCTTTGATGTGTCCAAAGAAATTGAAAAAATCATAGTCTTCTCCAAATTTTTTATTAATTTTTGACATATATTTGGAAATAGTTTTTGATACTTTTTCCTGCATAAAATTACCAGCTTCACAGCATTGGAAAAATATGTCATCATTTTGATTACTTCCTCTTATAAAATTTCTGCATGGATTCAATGACGAATTTCTAAAATTTTTTAAAGAATCCCAATTCATAAGTTTTGATAATTCGTCAAAAGAATAGTCTCTGATTTTTTTTATTTCGTGAGAAGTTCTAAAACCGTCAAAGAAATGTAGAAATGCATAGCTCGACTCTATAGCCGATAGATGCGAAATAACCGCAAAATCACACGATTCCTGGACATTAGATGAACATATCATAGCAAAACCAGTTTGTCGACAAGCGTACACGTCAGAATGATCTCCAAAAATAGAAAGCGCATGTCTTGCTACTGAACGTGAAGCAACATGAATTACCGCCGGCAAAAAAGAAGAAGCAATACGGTACATTTCAGGTATCATTAATAATAGACCCTGCGAACATGTAAAAGTAGCAGCTAGTGCACCTGAAGTTAAAGAGCCATGAAGCATTCCGGCACATCCTGCTTCTGACTGCATTTCTTTAACTAAAACTTTTTGACCAAACAAATTTTTTTTTCCAACAAAAGATAGTCTATCAACTATCTCTGAGATCTCTGTTGAAGGAGTTATAGGATAAACGCAAGCTATGTCTAAAAAATTATAACTTATTTTTGCAACTATTTCGTTTGCAGTAGAAACTATATAATTTTCCACAAATTCTAAAATACCTCTGCCACATTGCTGTTATGAAGTGCTGTAATACCAGGAAGATCTTTTCCCCCAAGAAACATAAGTGACGCTCCACCGCCTGTTGAAATGTGATACATGTCAGACGAAAATCCAAATTTATTTACTGCAGCGGCAACATCTCCACCACCAACCACAGTATCCGCTGAACTTTTGGCCAAAACCTTAGCTAATGAATATGTACCATATGAAAAATTTTCCCACTCTGAAACGCCCATTGGTCCGTTCCAAACAACAGAACCAGCGTTTTCAAGCTCATTACAAAAAATTTCAATAGTTTTCGGTCCAATGTCTAGACCTTGCCAACAATCAGGTATTTTGTCAGAGTCAACTATAATAGATTCAGTATCTGCCGCGTATTCTTTCCCAAGTTTACAATCGACAGGTAAAAGCAATTTGGTACCCTTCTCCTTCGCAAACGATAAGATATCGCAAGCAACCGAAAGTTTGCTTTTTTCACATATTGAGTCTCCTATGCTGTAACCCAAAGCGTTCATAAACGTATAAGTCATACCTCCTCCAATTATAAAAATATCAACTTTATCAATCAAATTTTTTATCACATCAATCTTATCCGAAACTTTTGCTCCACCCAGTATTGAAACAAATGGACGCCTTGGATTATCGACTATATTGGATATCATTTTTATCTCTTTTTGAATCAAAAATCCGCAATATGAAGGTAAAAACTTGGGCACACTTACCAAAGAAGCATGCTCTCTGTGTGATGTTCCGAAAGCATCGTTTACATAAATATCAGCAAATGAAGCAAGTTTTTTAGCAAAATTTACATCGTTATTTTCTTCACCAATTTCAAATCTTAAATTTTCCAATAGACAGACGTCTCCACTTGATAATTCAGAAACAATTCTTTTAGAACTTTCCCCAACAACATCATCTGATATCTTAACATCCTTCGAGATACGCTTTGATAGATATTTTACTATTCTTTTTAAAGAAAAATTATGCGAAATTACTCCATGTGGTCTACCAAGATGTGAACAAAGAATAATTTTGGCACCTTTTTCCATCAAAAAATTAATGGTGTTAAAACTCTCATCAATTCTTCTTGTGTCTGAAATCTCTCCATTTTCATCAAAGGGGACGTTAAAATCACATCTAACCAGGACATTTTTGTTTTCTAATTTAGCGTTTTCTACGCTTATTTTCATTATAATCTCCTTTTTAGAACAAGAACCATGTATTCCTATTTTAGGTAGCCTAAAGTTTTTTACTGGCAATATTATTATTGCAGCTCTTAGACCGGGCAATGAAAATTTACAAATATCATAGTTTGCTTCACCATCCTACCTTTTTTTTGATGTCATCGTCAATAGACTTCTTTACTAACTACAAAAACATCACTTTTTTTATCTTTTGCCTTAAAAAACATAAAAAATTGATATTTTCAAGTTAAGAAAGAAGTCTAATAGAAATACTTAAAAAACTCTGAATTTTGATAAGCTATCTATAAGAACCAGATTTCAAAACGCGTTTTTTAGTAATTTTCCCAATTAAGTCTATGAGAAAAGGTTCTAATTTTAATAAAATTTTGTATATAAAGTCAAAAATGCTTGAAATTTAGAAATAAATATGTATAATCTGCTTAATATTTTTTTTTTTGAAATGTGAGGTAATGGAAATGAACGGGAAAATTAAGAAATTGTTTTCAAGCATTCTTGCAAAAGCAAAAAATATATTACTTGTTGTTTTGGGATTTTTCTTATTGATACCTAGCATTGGCATAAGTAGAAGGATTAGAAAATTTTTGTCTAACTTTTTCAAAAAAAGTATACTGGAACCTTTAGTTTCACTCAAAAAAATTGGAATAAGCAAAAGAATAAGAGATATATTTTCAGAGATCTTTGGAAAACCAAAAGTTTTTTTGGTTGTTGCACTAACACTTTTTTCATTTATATCAGTTCCACTAATAATAAACAACAGCAGTGTGGTCACTAAAGCTGAAGAAGGTGTTAACATTCCTCTTGTTAGAATAGAAAATCCATTACTTGCAAAAGAAAAAGGTTGGCAAAAAAAATCTGAAAATGAATGGTATACAGATGCACTTAGCTACAAGAGTGGCAAGGTAGCTAACGATACTCTAGTTGGATTTTTTTATGCGCCTAAAGATTCTAAGTTTAGATTTGATTATAAATTTACCACGTTAAAAAAAGATTGTTTAGATTGTTCAGTGTGGAGCAATAAAGGAAAAGTTTATGAATTTAGACACTTACACGCAAATCCAACAACTTGGACAGAAAAAATTGGAGATATAAAAGAAGAAGGTTGGCATATGGTAGTTTTTACAGCAAGAAAAATAGCGAATGAAAGTAGTACCAACTCAACTGAATATATGACAATAAAGGACATACAGATAAGAAAGTCAGATAAGATCAATTCAAGGCAGCTTCCTTCGTTTGTATTTTGCGATAATGAAGGTATAAAAAAATTTAGCTCATCTGGAAGTAACGCTATTGCAATTGTAAATTTCGGAGAAAAAACACACTGGTATATAGCAGGTTCAGAAGATAAAAATAGTATAACATTATCTGGTGTATACGGTGTCTCAAATGAAGATAGAGCTTTTACTAAAAAAGAAGATAGATATTATAATAATCTAACACAAGAAGATTTGTTGCAAAAAGGTATAAATTATCGTAATGTTTCAGAAAAATATAAACTTGGTCCAGGAAGCTATATTGGCAGAAACAATTATGGATTAAGTTATGCTCGTGAATTTTTAAACGGCAATTTTATTCAAAAAAATATACCAGAAGGCAAACAATCAAAAATGATTCGATCAACCATAGATAACGTTGATACTGTTTGGGACACACACGATCCTAATGAGTTTAGATATTTTAAAGTGTCAGACTTTATTTATCTGGCCCGAACAAAAATTAATGGTAATTTAGATTATGCAAATCCAGTAGAAAACGGCGAAGTGAACAGTATCTATATCGGTGAGAATGACAACTTAAATGTAGACACCAAGTTATATCCATCATTTTCGTATTTTCGTTCTCCAAGACACGCTTTGCAAATTGCTGCCAATGAAAATGTAAGAAATGAAGAGGTTTTAATGAACGCAATTATGGCTGGTATCATTGTAATCAACACAAAGGACATATCACCTTCTGGTATACCATATACCTTGACGCCAGCTGCAAAAATTGATGTGTCTTCATTACTTTTTGCATCATCTGCCCCAGACAATATGGAAGTTGAAAATAATAAATTTGTTAAACTAGAAGATCCATTGATGAAACTAAGATATGTCTCACCAGAAGGAACTGATTTGAGTAAGACATCTATAAAAACTGATGGAACAAATATTGTATATGAAAATGCACCGTCAAATAGTGTAATAAAAATTATTGGTGTTAGTCCTGAAGGAAAGGTAATGTTCTTTTCTAAAAAAATATTAGAAAAAGACGGAAATTTGGATATATCGAAAATAGATAATTATTCAGAGTTATCAGACATTAAAATATGGATTGAAGAAAGTGGAACAGGTAAAAATAAAGGTCTAAATTTTGCTACTTTCGGAAGTACTCCAAATCCACCTGTCCCTGATCCAGAACCACTTGCTTTTGATCAGATGTCAAATGGTGTGCGTGTTACCGCAGGAAAAGGTGTATTCCCAGAGGGTTCAAAACTCGAAGTTCAAACTGTAAAAAAAGGTGATGAAGCGTTTGAATTTTTGATAGAACATCTAGACAGTCCGGATAAAGTTAAAAAGCTTTCTGCTTATATAATAAAAGTTCTTGACAAAGACGGTAAAGCAATTGAAAAATTCTCATCTGCCGAAGTTTGGTTACCTATACCCAATGATATGAAACACGAAAATTTAAAAGTTGCCTATGTAAAGATTGGTCCTGACAAAATATTTAAAGGTCAAATCAAAGAGTACAAAGGGAACAGTTACTACGTATTTGAGACAACACATTTCAGTCCTTATGCTCTTTTAGACCAAATTAAATTTCCTATTACAGGAGAACAGGACTCTATTTTATTCTATAATATTGCTTTCAAAACTGGCACGGCTTTATTAATTTATTTTTGCGCCAAAAAAAGAAGATTCATTGCTTAATGTAGAAACACCAAGATTTTTGTTTTTATATTGCGGCTTGAATGGCCGCAATATAAAATTTTTTTGAAATACATAAAGTATTCCTGCGAAATTTATGTTGTTTTAAAAAAATCTATAAAAAATTGATATTTTCAAGTTATAGGAAGTCTATTTATAGGAAGTCTATTGAAAAAACAGAAGATAACTCATTTCGTTCCTACCACATTCAAAGAAAGATTTTTAATACCTCTTAATATGACCCTTCCAAGATCGAAACTACCAGCTTGAATAATCATAGATGCTAATTTATCTTCTACCTCTTTTCTCACAAGAGTTCTTATACCACGTGCTCCATGTTTGTTATTTTTCAATTTATTTATTAAAAGACTTACGGAACTTTCTTCATATTCAAATGAAATTCCTTTTTCCTTGAGATGAACCACGAATTCGTCAAGCATCATTCTACCAATATCCATCAAGTCTTTGTTTTTTAAATTATTAAATACTACAATTTCATCAACCCTACTTAAAAATTCAGGTCTTAAAAACTCTGAAAGCGCCTTAAGTGCTTTTTCTTCAGTAAGTTCATTTTCATTTTTGTCAAATCCAAGTGATCCAACTTTTTTATCACTCCCTGCGTTAGAAGTCATAATAATAATTGTATTTTTAAAACTTATAGTTCTACCGTGCGAGTCATTAATTTTTCCTTCATCTAAAACCTGTAGTAATATGTTCATAACATCAGGATGAGCCTTTTCAATTTCATCAAACAATATTACCGAATAAGGCCTTTGCCTAACCTTTTCAGTAATTTGACCTGATTCATCATAGCCAACGTAACCTGGTGGGGAACCAATGATTTTTGAGACTGTATGTTTTTCCATATACTCTGACATATCGAGTCTTATTAAACGACGTGGTCCAAATATCTGATCAGACAAAACTTTAACAAGCTCAGTTTTTCCAACGCCTGATGGACCAACACATACCACTCCGCAAGGCACACGTTCTGCACCACTTAACTGAAGTCTATTTCTTCTAACTGCAGAGCATAGTTTGCTTATTGCTAAATCCTGACCTTTTATTTTTTTTCTTATTTTTGATTCCAAATTTTCTAATTGTTTAAACTCATTTTCTTGAATTTTGTCAACAGGAATACCAGTCCATAATTCAATTACCCCTGCAACATCTTCTTCTGTAACCACTTTTCCTATTGCTTTATGCCTAATTTTTTCTAAATTTTCACTTAATTGCGAGACATCACTTTTTATCCTAGCCAACCCTTCATAATCAATTTCAGGTTCGTTTAAAATTTTTTCTTTCATATTTTTTAATTCTTCTAATTTTAAATTTAAGTTATCGAATTTTTCCAAAAATACATTTGAAAGAGCAGTAGCAGCGCATGACTCATCCAGCAAATCTATTGATTTATCTGGAAGAAAACGACCTGTAATGTATCGTTCAGAAAGTATAACAATTCTATGAGCAAGGCTATCTGGTACAATGACACGATGGTAATTCTCATAGTAGCACTTTATACCAATCAAAAGTTCAGTAGATTGTTTAACCGAAGGCTCTAAGATTTTAACTTGCTGAAAACGTCTTTCAAGCGCAGCATCACGTTCAATATATTTTCCATATTCAGCAAAAGTTGTGGCACCGATTACCTGAATTTCGTTCCTAGAAAGTGCTGGCTTAAGGATGTTAGCAGCACTCATTGACCCTTCAGAATCGCCAGCTCCAACTAAGTTATGAACTTCATCTATAAAAAGTATTATATTTCCATCGTTTTTAACTTCGTCCATTAGACCCTTAATTCTACTCTCAAACTGCCCTCTGAATTGCGTTCCAGCAACCAATGCTGTTAAATCTAAAAGACATATTTCTTTTTCTCTTAATTTAAGAGGAACATCACCAGCATTAATTTTCAAGGCTAATCCTTCAGCTATTGCAGTCTTACCGACACCAGGCTCACCTGTTAAACAAGGATTATTTTTCGTTCTCCTTGATAAGATCTGTATAACACGAGCAATTTCAATCTCTCTTCCTATAACTCGATCTAATCTATTTTCTTTGGCCTTTTTATTCAAATTGTCACAATACATTTCAACATATCTTTTTTTAGAAGACTTTTTTGTCCTTTCTTGAGAATTTTTTTCATTCTTACTATCTGAATTTCTTGAAAAAGGAAAATCTGCAAAAATATTTTTCATAAACGGTGAAAATGTCACAGCACCCCCTTGGTTTTCCTCTAGTTCATCAAAATTTTGTAGGTCCATTGCTGAAATTATACCAGCAATCTGATCACTCATCTTATCTAGTGCTTTATCAGAAATATCATTTTCTTTCATCATATCGTATAAAGATTTAGTATCCATATTCTGAGCACACCTCATACACACTCCTTTAGCAGGAGCTGTCTGCTCTCCAAATGATAGAAATATTACAGCAGGTCTTTTTTGGCAAACCGAGCACAACATTATAATACACTCCTTAAGCCAACCTTGTTAAGGGAACACTCATAGATGTTCATCCTATCTTCAAAATAAAATAGAACATTTTTAAGGCACTCAGGTTCTTAAGCATTATAAATTTTAACCAAAATTTTTTAAAAAATTAAATCTCATCCTTTAAAACGCATTATTTTGATAAAATCTAAGAAATATCTTACCAAAGCGTACATCATTAGTAAAGCTGTCAAGCCCATAAGAGAATTCACTACAAACACGTTTTCTATGTTCCATGTAGCCTTCAACATTACTATAAATGTGACTGAAAAATAAAAACAAATAGTACCAATTTTTCCATACCACCTTGGTGTTAAAGTATTATTAAATTTTTTCAACATAATGGCACCAGCAACAAGCATACATGCCTCTTTTGCTATTAAAACTATCATTAACGGAACTACAATAGGAAATTTAATACTTATACATATCATAATAGCTAAAAGTGTTAATTTATCTGCGACAGGATCAATTATTCTTCCTAATTTACTGACTTGATCAAAATGTCTTGCTAGCAAACCGTCTAAAAAATCAGTTAAACCTGACAGTAAAATTATACAAGCAGCCTTTGAATAATTTTCATCGAGTATATAAATTGAAAAAGGCAATATAAGTAATATTCTCAAAAAAGAAAGAATATTTGGTACGTTAAACACTTCAAATATATTTATATTCAAAATTCTATAATTACCTTTCATAAAAACTATAATTTTTAAATAAATTTTCTAAATATTTTCAAGTTTGTTGGTACAAAAGAATAGAGATCAAAATCTTTAGAGAAAAAATAGGTAACAGGGTTAAAATTATAAAACTTTACAAACACAGATGTTGAATTTATAGATTGTGCAGAAAAAATTTTTAATGGTTTTTGCCAATATATTAAAAAGATTTTTAAAAATAAAATAAACAACCATATCATAAGAATTCCCTTAAGTAAGCCAAAAATAGCACCCAAAAAAGAATTTACTCCCTTAAGGATAGGTATAGCAAACATTGAACTTGTTGATTTAGAAATTTTCCTTACAATAATCATTATCAACCAAAACATAAATGAACATAATATAATTCGCAAGACATTGTTAACAAGTGGAGAAACAATTTTGTATAAAATGATATCCGAACTTACATCATTTACTATTTTTAATAGACTATCCTCACCTATTCCTTTTAGATTTAAGACAAATTTTAAATAATCGGGAAATCTGTTTATATCACTGCTCGAAACAATTACAGCTTCTTTTATTTTTTTTACTAAAATATCTTTTATGAATGATTTATATATGTAATCTGAAGTATGTAAAGCAAGAAACGAAGACAAAGATAAAGCTATAATTGCACCAAGAAAGTTTATAAAAGAACGAACTACTCCCTTATGCCATCCACTAATTAAAAACATCAAAGCGGAGAGATATACTATTGCGTCCAACACTATACTGTAAATTGATATATTCAAAAAATAAACTCCCGCAATTTTAGTTTTTTCATTAGACTTCCTTCGTGACTTGAAAATACAGAAAAATTGATGTGTTTGTAGTTACGAAGGAAGGCTATTTTATTATTTAATTATTTTATTTTCAAGTATAGATTTTGAATTTATTTACAAACACCACAAAATTGCGGATCAAGCCAGCAATCTTGCGAAGATGATGTCAGATTAAAAAGTACAATAATCGCATTTTCTAATATTTTATGACACTTTTAAAGTGTGATTTAAACAGATTCATACACTCGTCGGTTATAGATTCATTAAAAACTAGCCTAAATTTTTTGGTATCATCTTTCCCAAAATGTCTTAATTTTTTACCTATAGTCTCAATTAGAGATGAACTGTGTTTCTCATTTACGGAACCACTAACAAAAATCGAATTGTTAACTTTTGTAATGTTAACCTTTATATCATCTCTCGAATCTTCACCTCCAGTATTTATTGAAAATACTATATTTTTATTTATGTCTATTGATTTAAATTCTTTTTTTAATTCAACAAAACATCCTTCGTTGACATCTGAGTCAGAACTAACACATAATTCAAAATCTTTACATTCAACTCTACCAAATTTTCGTAATTCTGCATTTAAATTTTTTACAAAATCACTGACATCTTCAGGATTTAATTTACCATAAATAGTAACTAACCCGTTATTGTTTGCTGAAAAAGTAGCATTCCATCCTTTATCGCTTCTAATTTTTAAAGTTTTCCTTATAGTCACTTCCCCAAATTCTTCTTTTAATTTAGCAAAACATTCTTCTTTGACATCTGTTTCATCTTTGCAAGCAACAAATCTAATATTTTCTTTTTTAAATTTACCAAATGGTGACAATATCTTTTTTATTTCACCTACTAAATCGTCAACTTCTTTTTTTAACAATTTACCTGAAAAATAAATTAATACACCTTGGTCTTTTGAAATGAAAACTTGAAAATTCCATATCTTACCACCATTGTTTACACTAAGTTGTATACAGTTATTTAAGTTTTGCATTAAAACTTTATCTTTATCTGTAATATCTTTTTCATAAAGTACAGTAATAGGATGAATTTTTGTACTTCCCTCACCCATTTTTGCATATTTTGCTATTTTTCCACAAGTATAAATATTTGAAATTGAAGCAATACCTTTTAAATTCCTAGAGATGTTAGAATCTGAGTAATCAATTAGTGTATCTATTTTTGAACCACTAAGCAAATTCTTTGAAATCTTTGCATTTTTTGCTAGAAAAACATTTGATATATGAAATTTTTTAAAAATTTTACTATTACCATCAATTTCTGAGTCTTCTTCGATTTTTAAGACTTCTATTTTGTTTTGACAGATATTTATTTCAAAGTTTTTCGTTATTTGTTCTAATAAACATTTTATATCTACTTTTTCTGAAGAAAATTTTCCATAAATGTACATACTACAATTTCCAGAACTGTCTATTTCAACGGATATATTTTTTTCTAATGGTTTAGATGGCTCATCTTTTTCAATAAAAAAATCAAACGAAGCGTTTTCAATTATTTTAGTTTTAATTCCATTTTCGTCCATATAATATCTATGCATATAATTAGGTTCAATAAAGATTTTTTGATCATTAAGCATGAAAAAAACTCTTGGACTAGATAACAGCATAGATCCGAAATTTTGATTCAATTTATTAAAACATGACAATTTGATACTTGATTCTTTGTCAAGAATCAACTGAAAATCTCTGGTTGTATACGGTAATAATTGTTTTTCTTTATTTTCTTTGTCATCATCAACAACGTCACTTTTTTCTTTATTTGCTAATTCATCAGGAGATTTAGAATCACCATATGTATCGAACAATTTTTTATTTATGTTATTAACTAGATGATCAACCTCTCTTTCATCTAACAATTCACCATAATAGAATATTTTCTTACGGTGTTCATCGACTTTAATATCATAATTTTTTTCGTTTAATTTTATACAGAAATTTATATCAGAACTAGCATCTAAAATTACTTCTTTAAATGCATTTTTGAACGCACTAAGAGCTAAACATTTACATTTGTCTTTTTTGAAAGTAAATTTATTATTGCATTTACAATTTTTTATAATTTCATTACTGATTTTTTCACCAAGGAAAAATATGTAGTTACGCAAATCAGGTAGAGGAAAAAAAGCCAGTTTTCTTTTTATACTGTCAATAATAAAATGTGGATCACTAATAATAAATGCAATTTCTTCTTTATTTAAATTATTTAATACATCTTCTTCTTCTTTTGACTCTTGATTTCTAGCAGACTGAACAGTTAATCTCATCATGTTTTCTGGAACATGAAAAGTCAATTTAACGTTTTCATCAAAATCTAATATAAATTCTAGATGTCGCTCGTCGTCTAGGTCTCCGTCATAATACAAGTTCGTTTGGACAACTCTTCTACGATTATTGTAATCAAAAAAATCCTGGACATTATCTAACAGAACTCGTTTAAACTTTCGATCTAATGTGCGAAATTGATCTGCCGCGATTTTTGATCCTTTACAAACAATTAATGTAAGATTTTTCACAGATTCTAATTTTGCAATTTTCTTAATTTCGCTAATTAGTTTGTCACTGTCTGCTCTGGTTAACAAATTACCATAAAATTTAATATTTTGATCTTGTTTTGAAATAGATTTTATTTCTTTTGGTAATTTATAAGAAGAATGATCAGATGATTCTTCTGATGATTTTTCAGGTAAAGTTACTTCTTTAAATTTTTCCTTTAAATAAACAAGAAAAGGACAGTTACATTTTTTTATTTGAAATGTTGAACTACATTTACATTGACTTGCTATTTGATTACTTATCTCTAGGTTAAGAACAAATTTGCATTCTTCAATATTTAAGCCAATCAAATTCATTATTTTTTTTATGTATTCAATAAGACATTTTATTTGTTCTTCATCTAATTTTATAGAAGAAATATTAACAGTTTTACTATTTTTTGAAATAAAAAGTTTCATGTCGCCAATTACAACTTCTGCCATTATATTCTTCTTATCTTCCAAAAGTAAAGTCGTTTTTACAATTTCTTTATCATTCACTAATTCAATTAGTTTAACATTTCCTTCAAAAAATAAATTATCTAAATTTTTCCCTGATAAATTATTAAATATACCAAAAAAACACCTGAATTCAATCTCTAAATCCTTCTTATCGTTTCCAGAAAAATGGATTGTATAAACACCCTTTTTATCGTGTGTCATATGGCCAACAGTTTCTATACATTTATTAATTAAAGATTTTTTTAGTTTACTATTCATTGCGATACATATTTCGCATTCATCTTTTTGACATAAACCAAGAATTTTTATATTTTTAGTTTTAGTGTCTACAATTAATTTATATTCAGGATCATATTTAGCTATATTGTCTACACAATATCCACAAGAAAATTCCATTTCTGCTTCGTTGAATTTGTTGAAAATGTAAATAATTCCGTCGGGACCAGAGCAGATTATTCTGGCACCTTCTCTTAGAGTTATTTCTTTTGGATTAATCGTTTTAGAAATATAATTTTTAAAAACTTGTATCATTGGTGTACAAATTTCCAAATCTCCATTAATGAAAAGACTGTAATTTTTAAAATTTTGACTTTTATATAAATCAACTGTTTTATCATATACACTACCAATTATGTTATTTCTAACTATATCGCCAAAATTGCCAGAGATTTCTATTGTTTTACTATCTATAAAGAATGTTATAAGAAGAGGTTTAGCTGCAACTTTTGCATTAAATTCTAATTTATTATTATCTTTTTTAAGAGTAAATTTTGTTCCAGATATGTAAATTTCTTCTGTATGATTAAGTTTCTGATCAGAAGATACAAGATGTTTATTAGAAGCAGGTACAGAAACAGGTACAGAAGTAGGTACAGAAACAGGATTGACTTTTTTTATGTTCCCAACATCGTCATATCCAGCCTTTTCTAATATCGATGAAATTATGCTTAAAATTTCGTTTTTTATCGTATGAAGTAAACGACTATCAATTTTTCTTATCTTTTCTCTAGTACCAACAATTTTTTTTGCTGATGCATTATCTTTCTTTAAAGTCTCATTTAAGTCTTTTTTTAGATTTTTAATTTCAAGACATAATGTATTAAACTGTTGTAGTTCATCTGGAGTTATTTTTTTATTTTTAGACATTCTTCCTATAGCTGTCTTGACTTTATTGATGTAATCGGTATCTTTTGTATAACTTGTATCACATTTTGACTTCCCAAAGACAAAAGTTTCGGTGTCACTATCCTTTGAAGTATATTCACTTTCGTTCTTAGTTTCGCACTCGCTGATGATATAATTAATCGTATCTTGGATAGGCGGAAATTTAAAATTATCGTCAAGTACATTTATAACATCGATATATTGTGTTTTAATCTCTAGAGTTTCATTTTTTAAGTCAAACATAAGTGCACGTTTTGGATCATTGACAAACAAAGAAATAGCATGAACGTATATAAGCATTTCATGATTAACATCAATAAAATTTTTATTTGTAGCTACAGTGATTTTTTTTTCTTCTTCAATGTCGTCTTTAATATCATCTGTTTTCGATTTTGATTTATCTTTTTTGGATGACGATGGAAGAAAGACAGCAACAACCACACCCATCAAGCATATCACAGAGTATTTAAGAGGAACGTTGTCCCAATAAGGTTTCAAATTATCTTTCAAACGATCCTTAAAATGTTTTACCTTACATCCTAGATATTCTAAATAACTGTAAATTTTTTGGCTATTATTTTGACTATCTTTCTTGTTATTATGAGCTGTATTACTATTTTTTACAGAAATTTTATCACCAGATGCATAAACACTATGAAAAATAGTTAAAATAGAAAATAGTACGGCCAATCCTTTCTTTGTCTTATTTTTAATCATAACAAATCATACCCTAAAAATCTTTTTATTGGACTTCTTTCCTAACTTGAAAATATCAATATATATTTCAAGAAAATTTTATGTTTTTTTAGGAAAAAGAGTGATGTTTTTGTAGTTAGGAAAGAAGTCTGATGGACCATATTATCTAGTATATCACATTTTTACGTAACAGGCACAAAAAATATAGAATCTATTCACATAAATTTAAAAATTCAGACTTGAAAAAATGTTCTTCGAATCAATTTCGTAATACTTAAGTTCTTATAAATGTTTCATCTGGATATCTGTCAGTGAAGGTACGTCTTTATAATGTTTAACTTGTAGTTTTGTGGTCTCGCCTGCAAACAGTTCACTATACTTATCAAATAGTGTTTTACCATCGATTGACTTTGTCGAATTGACATAAATATTTTTGATGGAAAGACTTTCTTTATCCACTGAATCATCAAAAATCTGATCAGTTAAATAGCTAACTAGGTGATCTATTTCTGACTTATATAACAATTCCTTTGAAATTTTTGCACCGTTTTCAATAGTAAAACCTTCTATCTTTAATTCCTTAAAAATACTACAATTGTCACTGATTTTTGAAGATCTTCTTATTTTTACAGCATCCGTGTCATACATATCAGGATCTTCAATGCCACTTTCTTTTTTTATCTTACTGAAATTAATTCCAAATTTTTCTTCTATTGTATCTAATAAAAATTTTATACTTACCTTTTTTGAATCAAATTCTCCAGAAATATCCACCATAGAAAACCCATTTCCACTACTTTTAATTGATATATCTTCTTTATTTTTCACTTTTTCTCCAATGAAAAACTTAAAAATAAATTCTTTCTCTCCTTTTTTATTTTCAAAAAAATCAGCTTCAACAAAGATTTTCTCATTTTCGTTTTTTTTATCGTATAAACAAAAAGTTTCGTAATTAGGTATTTGTCCAAACCTTTCTCTTAATTTTTTAAAACACATATCCGTAATATTTGATTCCTTATCTACTAACAATGTCATATTTTTGTAGTCAGGTTTTTCATCACTATCTTTAAGGTCCATAATTTTTTCGTCTATTTTATTGAATAAAATTTCAACTTCTCTTTCAGTTGACAATTGACCTTTAAAACTAATTTGATCAATGTTTTCCTTTTCGATAACAAACGACCATCTGCCATCATTGGAACGAAAACAATAGTCTTTGTTATCACCTTCTTTATAATCCGGCTCCTCGTACTCCTCCTCTTTCTCTTCCTCGTCATCAAAGTATATATCATTAAAGCATATATCATTAAAAGAGTCTCCTAATTTTTCATTAATAGAGTCATCTCCACCACAAGTAACAATTGCTTTAAAATTTTTAATATCTTTAATCTCGAGGTAATTTGTTATCGTGTTTATGTATTTAATAACAGGATCTATTTTGTTGGATATTTTTAAAGTTGATTTATCATAAGAAATAACAATACGATTACCCGTCTTTAACAAAAAATACGAATTTTTGTCTTCGCCTATCAAAAATTTTAAACTTTTATTTATGTAATCATCTTTACTGTTGTATGGTATCGTTACAAATTTTTTACTATCATATGATTGAGTTATCTTTACATTTTGAGTAAATATATTATCTAGCTTATCTCCACTTTGGTGTTGTGGCCTTCCAATTTTAGAACAAAGGTCATAAAAATATTCGCCTCTAATCTCTAATTCTTTTTTATCATTACCAATGAAATGCACTTCATAATCAGTAATATAAGGATTTTCATATTCTATATCTTTAATTTTTAAAAATTCGTTTATAGATTCTTCTATCAATGGGTTTTCTTCATTTTCTTCACATAAACCACATTTTTCGCAGTTATCGTCTTCACATAGACTATTAATTTTTATAGTTTTACCTTCCATGGTAAGAGCATATTCAGCTTTATAGCCACTCATATTTTTCTTACTGTATCCACAGGATAATTCAATTTTTTCGTTGTTAAAGCTTTTAAATACCCAGATTTTTCCAGAATTATGTAAAATTATCTCAGCACCATTTGTTATAGTTGTATTTTTTGGATTAATTTTTTTATAGATATTGTCTTTAAAAGAGTTAATATTCATACATTTGTAAAATTTTAAATCTTTATCAATGGTAAGGTTATAACCTTTAGCTTCTTTACCTTTAAGTGCCATCTCAATTATACTACTTAAATTTTCATATGAATAAACAGATCCAGACATTTTTATTATTTTATCACTTTCATCAATTTCAAGTACAAAGGGTTCATTTTTATTATTTTCTAAAATAAATTGTAATTTTCCATCAATTTCTTGCGTTTCATAAATAGGTAGAGCATTAACTTCAAAATTTGGTATAGCATACCTTTCATTATCATAATGGTCACCAACATCGTTACGTTCAGCTGCTTCCAGCACTAATGAGATTGTATCTAGAATTTCGTCCTTAATTGTTTTAAATAAAGGATTATCGATTTTTTCTATTTTTTCTCGCATGGCAACAATTTCTTTTACTGCTTGATCGTCTTTCTTTAAGATTTTATTTAAACATTCTCTTATTGCTTCTATTTCTGGATATGATATTGATATACAGTCATTAATAATATCGATTTTGCCTTTATTAATTTCATTCCTTTCAGCCATCATTATTTCTTTGGTTGCTTTAATTCTAGCACGGTATTCACTATATTTTATACAATCTACGCTATTTTTCATCAAATCAAATACAAAAATTTTATTATCTTTTATTAATAAACTTTTTAATTTTGGTGCAAAATAAATACCAGTTCCAAGTAACCCAAAACCTAAAAGAATTTTCCATGGAACATAATTTTCTACCTTTTTTTGTTGAACTGTAATTTTCTTATCTGATATTTTATTATTTGACGCAGATACGTTAAAACATATAGTTAAAATTGAAAATAATATAGCTACACTTTTTTTTGACTTGTTTTTAAACATATCATCCCAACCGTTTTTAAAAAAATTTGATCCCTATTAAAAATTGATTATACCATGACTAAAAGCTTTAATCAAATCATATGTTATAAAAAATCATAATAAAGAGTTGCAAACTAGAATTTGTTTAAGAACCTGTCTTCAATACTGAAAAAATCGCTTTTTGGATCTTTTTCCAAAAAACATCCTTAAAAATACTCGAAATACAGCAAGTATTTCCACGTTTTTTGCCTTGTTTTGAGAAAAAATCTCTCAAAAATTCGATATTCCCCAATATTGAAGACAGGTTCTAAAACTTGACAATTGATTTTTCTATAATAAAATTTTCTAATAATTTCTATATGGACTTCTTTACGTGCAATTTTTGAAGTCTATTTAAGATTTAGAAAAGGATATACAAAATGTTCAGTCATAAATGTTACGTATAATTTCAGGTACCGCAAAAGGTCTTAGGCTACATACACCTTCACAAAAAAAAATAAGGCCAACAATGAACAAAGTTAAAGAATCCCTTTTTAACATTCTACAGTTTAGAATTGAAGGATGTGTTTTTTTAGATTTATTTTCTGGAACAGGACAAATTGGTATTGAAGCTGCCAGCAGAGGTGCTAAAATGGTTTATTTAGTTGAAAAATATAGAGATATAATAAACAAAAACATAAATAGGTATAAAACTGCCAGTAAAGGTACATGTAACATAAAATTACTAAATTTTGATGCAATAAAATTTTTTGATATGTTTGAAAAAAAAGTGGATATTGCCTTCGTTGACGCACCATTTAATTTCAGAATATCTCAAATTTTTTTAAATAAACTATCAAAAATAATAAATAAAAACGGGTTAGTTGTCTTCGAAACTCAATATAAAGACGTTGCCATAAATAAGTTCGATGATTTTAATTTAATAAAGAGATATAGATATGGAAGAATTTCACTCGACTTTTATTCTTCTTTGAGAGCTGTTTATCAAACGACTTGAGCGTTTTCAGTGAGTATATCAAAACTCCAGCTCCTCAACTAATTCTTAAAAAGGTCTTGCATGTTCAGCAGAAATTTCATAAGACTTCCTTCATGACTTGAAAATATCAATTTTTTATAGATTTTTTTTTAGGAAAAAGATAAAAAAGTGATGTTTAAGATAAAAAAGTGATGTTTTTGTAGTTAGGAAAGAAGTCTAATGGCGATAGGAGTCTATTGACTTAAAAATTTAAGGTTGATATTATGTTAATGTTGCTAAAATTGTTTTTTTTGAATATATTATACTAGTGGTGATTAGCTTTGAAAAAGTTGTTAAAAAAACTTAAAATTTATTTTATTTCAAGTATGTTGACGTTCTGTACGATATCATCCATTCATGCGAACAGGGATGGCGTTTTAAGTAAGGTCGGATACATGTGTAATTTGAAAGACTATAAAAGTTTTTTATTTGTTTTACCTTTTTTATTTCTTCTCAACAATAATGACGCAAGTAATAATAATGAAAGCAATAATATTGCTGTTGAAGAATTATCTTTGAATGAGACTCAATTTTCTCACATAAAAGGAATTTCAAATCCATTTAGTTACAGATGCTACATGAACGCTGTTTTACAATATTTTATGTCAGATCCATTTATTTTGGAAAGACTTTTAAAGTATGATGGCAATGATAGTAATATAAACATTTTTAGAGAAATTGCTTTAGTATATGTTAATTCTAACGGTAAAGTTGCTACAGGAAAACTGAATGAAATGCTTAAACGTTTGGAACTTAGCAAAGGAAGACAAGAGGATGCTTCAGAATTCTTAATGAGGAGATGCGAAGCATTACTTAGCCAATTGGGTCTACATCCTAACGGCCATATTATGGCAAATTATCTTGATAAAGAAAAAGTTTATAATCTAACTCAGTATTTTGATAAAAACGACGAGCTATCTAGAGATGTTGAGTTTAAGAAAATTGGAAAAGATTATTACAAACGTATGGATCTATTATTCGAAAAACGTTTTATAGTCAGTCAGGATGAAACTGCTGATAATATCTTGATTCCTATAAACAGAAGTAGTAACTCGTTCTTCGGAAAAATTCAATTGGCGAACAACACTCGCATAGATATTCCTGACTATTTGATGATAAGTGATGAGAAATATTTTCTTGATTTTATTATTGTACATATTGGAAGGGCCTTAAATAGTGGACACTATATAGCATACAGAGTGGTTCGAGATAAAGATGGTAGTCGCAAAAAAATAGTTCTTATGGACGATGAAAATGTTTATGTGAAAGACGAATTTTCGGATGAACAGCTTAATGGCGAATATTATGGAATAAATAGAAAAGCTGTATTTGTTTCTTACAAGAAATGTAACGAAAGTTCTAAAACGGAAATTAGACTTCCTATAACTTGAAAATATCAATTTTTTATAGATTTTTTTTAAAACAACATAAATTTAGCAGGAATATTTTATGTATTTCAAAAAAATTTTATGTTGTTTTTAAGGAAAATATAAAAAAGTACAATAGTCTGTTAATTCGCCTCTAAGTATTCATCTAGTTGATTTCTTGGTGAAACTCTTCTTAGTTTTTTTAAAGCCTTTGACTCTATTTGACGTATCCTTTCTCTTGTAACACTAAAAGCTCTCCCAACTTCTTCAAGTGTTTTGGTCTTTCCGTCTTCCATTCCAAACCTTAATCTTAGTACTGCCCTTTCTCTTTCTGAAAGAACGCAAAGAACTCCATTCAATTCTTTTTTTAATACAGCGTGAGTAGCTTCGTCTATAGGTACAGCTGCGTTTTCGTCTGCAATTGTGTCACTAAGAAGTCTGTCTTCTTCTTCTCCCATAGGACTTTCTAAAGAAAGAGGGTCGTGCGATGCTTTGATGGCTTCTCTAACTTTTTCAACAGGCATATCGAGCTCTCTTGCAATTTCTTGTGGTGTCGGGTCTTGACCATTACTGTGTAAAAGTAAATTAGATATTCTTTTTATTTTGTTTACAGTTTCTACCATATGAACAGGAACACGTATAGTACGAGCTTGGTCTGCAATTGCACGCGTAATAGCTTGTCTTATCCACCATGTCGCGTATGTAGAAAACTTAAAACCTTTAGTATAATCAAACTTTTCAACAGCTTTCATCAAACCAAGGTTACCTTCCTGTATTAAATCTAAAAACTGCATTCCACGGCCTACATAACGTTTTGCAATACTTACAACTAATCTTAAATTAGCTTTCATCAATGTTTCTCTTGCTTTAGTATCACCTCTAGAAATTTTTAAAGCCAGATCAATCTCTTCGTCAGATGTTAGCAACGCTCCCTTACCTATCTCTTTTAAATAAAGTTTTACATGATCGTCTATGTTTATATGTTGTGATTCGTTATTGTCTTTTTCTACCTTAATATTAGTTGAAATTTCAGCAATGTCCTGTGGTAATTCATAATTTATTTCAACACCGTAAGATTCAATTGAATCATATAGTTCTTCAATTTGTTCAGGATCAAAATCTAGATCACCAATTGCTTCCAAAATTTCATTTTCATTTACACTACCAGTTACTTTACTATATTCTAGTATTTTATCTACTATTTCTTCTTTGTTTTTTATCCTTTTTCTATCTTTTGCCATTTTTACCTCCTTGTTGAAGAAGCAATTTTTGAATTACCATGAAAAATTTTCATACAGTAATGACTACCGCTTAATAAGTTTCAGCTTGTCCAAAAATTTCATAATTTCACATTCGTCTGAATTTTTAAAAGATTTAATATTTTCGATTTGTTTCTCGTATTTTAAAATTTCTATGTACTTTTTAATTTCAACTGAAGTAAGCTTTTCAAATGAATTTAAATTTGCAATCCTTGAAATCTCGCCTATTTCCTTTAAATTAAAATCTTTTGAAATTGAAGTAATATCTATAGTCTTTCCTGACGCGCTAATTTGATTAATCCTTTCAAAAATCCGACAGTTTAGGTCATTGATAAAATCACTTGCCGATAAATTTTCAAAATCAGCAGACAAATCGTTAGATTTAATTATACATGAAATAAGTAATTCTTCAATATATGAAGCTCTTAAATTTGTTATTTTAAACGATTTTCTGCTATTGTTTATCTGATTTAATGTTATTTTAGCCAAATTTTCTATTTTTCTAAAGCTTAATTTTGATCTTTTTTTAACAATCTTATCAATCTGCATATCCAATACATCTTTTTGAATTTTTTCATCAAAGCAAATTTTGGATGAATAAACATCACGTTTTATTGGATCTTCGATTTCTGAGATAACTTTAGAAGCACTAGTCAGATATGAAACTTTGTCTTCAATTTTTCTTAAATCTAGATTAGATTTAATTTTATTTAAAATAAATTCTATGTCATTTTTTGAATTTTTTAAAAGCTGTTTAAACTTAAATTTTGCCCTTATTCCGTTAATCTTTATAAATTCATCTGGATCCTTAGCATCTGTGAATGAAATTACTTTATTTTTTAAATTTTCATTGTTCAGAATTTTCAAAGCCTTTTCTGTAGCTTTTTGCCCAGCTGTATCTGAATCATAACATAGATATACCATATCCGTGTACCTTGAAATTAGCCTTGCTTGATTTATATTTAATGATGTCCCAAGTGTCGAAATCGCAGATGTAAATCCTAGTTGATGTAAAGCGATAGTATCAAAATATCCCTCAGTTAAAATTAAATAATTTTCTTTTTTTGCAAAATTTAGTGCAAATAAATTTGACGATTTTTTGAAAACAGGCGTATCTGAAGTATTTATATATTTAGGTAATCTATCATCTAAAGAACGTCCACCAAATGCGATGACATTGCCACGGACGTCTATAACAGGGAAAATGACACGAGATATAAATCTGTCAATAAGCAAGCCATTTTTTGATTTTAAGCCTAAATTTGCAGAAATTATATTTTCTTCTGAGAAATTCGAGTTTTTTAAAAAATTTACTAAACCGAATCTATTATTTGGTGTCGCACCCAAACCAAACTTTTTAATTGTCCTAGTACTCAAACCTCTTTTAACAAAATAATCCAACATTTTTTCGTCACTCAACAAATTTTTATGAAAAAATTTTGCACTTGTACGATTAATTTCATAAATAGTGTTTTTGTTATAGTTTGTATTTTCTGGCAAATTCAAATCAATCTTTACACGCTGTGCTAAAAATTTTACAGATTCAGGATAACTTAAATTTTCAGCTAGCATGATAAAAGTTATAACATCTCCACCAGCTCCACAACCGAAACAGTAAAATGAAGAACTTTCAATATATATGAAAAATGAATGAGTCTTTTCAGCATGAAAAGGACATAGCGCAATAAAATTTTTGCCGCGCTTTAGAACAGAAACATAAACAGAAACAACTTCTAAGATGTCATTTTTGTTTTTTATCTCGTTTAAAATGCTATCCGAAAAAGACATCGAACAAAGAACTCCTAGAGTAAGAACCTGTCTTCAATACTCAAAAAATCGTTTTTTTGATCTTTTCCAACAAAACATCCTTAAAAATACTCGAAATACATCAAGTATTTCTACGTTTTTTGCCTTATTTTGAGAAAAAATCTCTCAAAAATTCGATATTTCTTCATATTGAAGGTAGGTTCTAAACTATCTTATTGATATTTTATAGATAAAATAAGACGATGAAAAATGTAATACCTTTAAAATTATACAGTATAATAGTAGTGTAAATCAATGTTTAAATATGTTAAAATTTAAGCAACATTCTTTCCTAATTTTTATTACAGGTATTTAATGGATATTAAAAGTTTGAAAAATTTACGTTGTACTGTATATGAAAACGAACCACTTTATAAATACACAACATTTAAGATCGGTGGACCCGCTGATTTTTTAGTTAAAGTTTCCGATATAGAGAGCTTAAAAAAAATTTTACTTTTTTTATCAACAAAAAATATTCCGTACTTTTTGATAGGCAATGGTTCAAATTTACTGATATCTGATAAGGGTTTTCGTGGCGTTGTAATTAAATTATCTGACGATTTTGATAAAATTTTTTGTAAAAATAATGAACTTATATGCGGGGCCTCCGCAAGTTTATCTAAAATTTGTAAATTTGCGCTTAAAAATTCTTTAAGTGGATTAGAATTTATTTATGGAGTTCCTGGTGCGTGCGGTGGTGCAGTATTTATGAATGCTGGTGCCTACGGAGGAGAGATAAAAGATGTTATAAAAGAGGTTAATTACATAGACAATATGGGAAACAGCGGAAAATTAAATAAAGAAGAATCAGATTTTTCGTATAGATCGAGCATTTATTCTAAAAAAAATCTTATTATAACTTCAGCAACATTTTCTTTAGTTAGTTCCAATTTTAAAAATATAAATAAAAAGATGGATGAAAATATTAGTCGAAGAAACGAGAAACAACCAGTTGAGATGGCAAGTGCTGGAAGTGTATTTAAGCGTCCATTAAATCACTTTGCTGGAACCTTAATTCAAAATTGTAATCTCAAAGGTAAAAAGATTGGTGGTGCAATGGTAAGTGAGAAACATTCTGGTTTTATCGTCAATACAGGAGATGCAACATATGAAGATGTTTTAAATTTAATTAATTTTATAAAAAAAGAAGTTTTTGAAAAAACTGGTATAGTTTTATCAGAAGAAATTAAAATAATAGGTGAAAAAAATGGAAAAGATGGTTAAAGACATAACTTCAATTGATAAAGATTTTTGTAAATGGTACACAGATGTCGTTGTCAAAGCTGAATTAATAGATTATTCAAATGTACGTGGTTGTTTTATTTTAAGACCTTATGGATTTTCAATTTGGGAAAATATAGTATCAATTGTGAATCAAAAGTTTAAAGAAATTGGAGTAGAAAATGTTTCTATGCCAATTTTAATTCCGGAAAACTTACTTCAAAAGGAGAAAAATCATATATCTGGTTTTGCTCCTGAAGTAGCTTGGGTAACGATGGGAGGAGAAGAAAAATTTGCAGAAAGATTGTGTATTAGACCAACATCAGAAGTTTTATTCTGTTCTCATTTTTCTAAAATTATTCAATCATGGAGAGATTTGCCAAAATTATATAACCAGTGGTGCTCAGTAGTACGATGGGAAAAAACTTCTCGACCATTTTTACGTTCTGTTGAAATTCATTGGCAAGAAGGACACACAGTTCATGAAACTGAACAGAATGCTAAAGACTTTACATTGAAAATGCTGAATATCTATGCTAGTTTTTTTGAAAAAACTTTATGCATTCCTGTTGTTCTTGGTAAAAAAACAGAAAGTGAGAAGTTTGCTGGTGCTGAAACTACATATACAGTTGAATGTATGATGAAAGATGGTAAAGCATTGCAATCAGCTACTAGTCATTATTTTGGAAATAAATTTTCAAAGGCTTTTGGTATAAAATTTAAAAACAAAAAAAATGTAGAAGAATTTGTATACCAGACGTCTTGGGGCCTTTCTACACGTGTTATAGCAGGAATTATAATGACTCACGGTGATAACGACGGATTAGTTTTACCACCAGATATAGCACCTATACAAGTCGTTATAATTCCAATACAGCTTAAAAATGAAGATGTATTAAAAAAATCTTATGAAATTTTCGATAAAATTAATAAAAAATTAAGAACAAAATTAGACATTTCAGATAAAAGCCCAGGCTGGAAATTTGCGAATTATGAAATGAAAGGCGTTCCTATACGTATAGAAATTGGCTTACGTGATATAAAAAATGATGAATGTCAATTGGTGCGACGTGATACACGTAAAAAGTATGCATTTAGTTTCGATAATATTGAATTTTCTATTTCCAATATGCTTGATGATATAAAAAAATGTATGTATGTTTCTGCTTTGAAAATTAGGGATAAAAAAATTTTGAGCATTAATTCTGTTGACGAATGTAGAAATGCAAATGAAGGATTTATAAAATTATTCTTTTGTGGTACAGAAGAATGCGAAAAATCAATTAAAGAAAATTTTGGACTTTCTTCGATATGTATTCCTATTGATAGTAAATTATTTAATAAATGTCTAATATGTGGTAAATATGTTTCATTCGAAACATATTTTGGCAAATCATACTAAATCTATTGAATTAGTTTATATTTTTTTGTATAATTAAGAAAAAGGAGTTGAGTTACATCTTGGGAAATAAAGAGATTAGCAGAATTTTTAGGGGAAAAAACAAAAAAAACAGCACATTCAAAGTTAGCGATGATATCTTAGAAAAGCTAAAGAAAAGTTTATCTGATTTGAAAAAAAATTTTACAGATTTTAAAAAAAATATGCCTGGCAGGTTTTGTTTTGTTTTTAGTTTTACAAATACCTTAATAAAAAAAATTGATGACAATGTAAGAAATTTTAATTCAAAAAATGAGCCAATATTTGATGACTTGAAAGATATAATTATGTGTTACAATAGATCATCAGATGAGTTTCAAATACATATAAGTAATTTAAGGAGCGATCTTAAAAATATACTAGATTATTTTGTTCAGTTGCAGAAAAGAAAAAAGTATATTTCTGCCAGCTGTAATATTAACATCGACGAGTTAATTGAAAATATTAGAGGATTAATAGAATACAAAAGGGATGGTATAGTTTTTGAGATAATAAATAAAATTAAATATGTTGAAAAAACTGTTCGTTCTTGTTTTGATGCTTCAAAAGATTATGTCTGGAACCGATTCAATTCAAAATCCATTGAAAATTTGGACAGTCTTAAAAATAGAGCGAAAGATCTTAACGATAAATTTCCTAGTATAGTAGTTGGTGATTTCCCAGTTAATTTAACTACTTCTGAGGTTAAAGATATAATAAAGGAAGGAAAAGAATTATTAAATTCTAAAATAACATCTACTATTGAAAGTCTAGAAATGCATAAAGAAAAATTTGAAAAACTAAAAAATGATATAGGGAACGACCGAAAATCATCAAAAAGTGACATAAATCGTTCTAGGACTTTACAAGAAATACTTTCTAAAAAAGAGCAATTTATGAAAAATAATTATAAATGCTATGATGATATGAAAGAATTCAAAAATTATCTTAATGAAATTCATAAAAAATTTTCGCTTTCTAGTAATTATTTAGAAGGATTTAAAGAAAAGGAACTTAATGATAATGATAAATATTTATATAAAGCATTGTCAGAGCTTGAAAAAAATTTTGAAAATGATAAAAAAAATTTAAAAGAAACTATAGATGAGCTTGAGCACACCATACGTTGTATTGAGCAAAACAAATATTCTGAAATAAAATCCATGATGGTGGATATTGAAAAAAAGAGAAACGAATTCGCTGAGAATGTTCTAAAAAATCATTACGTACTACACGCTGGTATGGGTATAGATCCCTCTCAAATTAAAGATGGATATATACGTGATACAAATTGGTTAAAACACTACGAACAATATTTAGTAGCTGAGATTAAAAAAGAAAAGAAATTATTTAGTGCATATGACTTTTTAGAAAGACATTCAAAAAAGCTACCCTTAAAACAATTTGAATATGGTAATATGATAGGTTCTAATCAAAATACAAATGAAAACGCAAATGACAATATTGGTGTTATTGGAAAAGTTGCTAACAAGTTTGGTAATTTATTTAAAGCTGGTGTTAACCTTGCTGGCAAAGCTGTTTCTTTGGCTGTTGGAAATAAAACTGCAGGAAGTTTAATATTAGATAGTGAAGGTAATCCACTAAATCGATTTCAAGATAGTCAAAATTATTTAAATGATAGCGCTATGGTGAACTATATTCAAAATTGCAAAAATTTATGTATGTGGGACTAAGAACCTGTTTTCAATAGACTTCCTATAACTTGAAAATATCAATTTTTTATAGATTTTTTTTTAAAACAACATAAATTTCGCAGGAATACTTTATGTATTTCAATAAAATTTTATGTTGTTGTTAGGAAAAATATAAAAAAAGTGATGTTTTTGTAGTTACGAAGGAAGTCTAATATATGAACAGGTTCTAGTTTTATCACTATTAATTTATCTTTTAACCTTTTACTTTTTCGAAAATCGGGAAACTCAAAAACTAAAAGCATTGACAAGCTTATATATTTTTTGTACAATGCCTTAACTTTTGTATTTCGACTGGAGGGATGATATTTTGAAAGGCAATGGCGAAAATGATAAAGATTTGCCAGAATTTCCCTCTTTTGAAAGCAGTGGTTTTAAAAAAAGTGAAGTTGGATCAATCGATGAAAACGTTAACAACGAGTTTAATAGAGTTTTCAGAGATTATAAACGTCAAAGCGCTGGTGTAATAAGTGAGTTTAGAAAAAAAGAAATGTATATTAAACCTTCTGACAGGCGTAAATTGAAACGAAAGAACAACATGCGTAAAAAACAAAAAAATCAAAACAAAAATGATAATTCGTATAAACGCAAACGTGGTAATGATAGAAATTATAAGTAAATGAGAAATTTTATCGTGAAAAATGATAAAACAATAACTTTTTCTTTAGGCAAGGAAAAAGAACTTGGTGATCGTGAGATATTAATATCTGTTTATGATTCGCTTTTGGAAAAGGGTTACGATCCAGTAAATCAGATTGTTGGGTACTTAATTTCAGGAGATCCTATCTATATAACTACTCATAAAAATGCTAGAAATTTGATTTACAAAATTGATAGGGATGATCTTTTAAAAATTCTAGTTAGATATTATATTTTTGGGTAAAAATCGGGGATATTTCTGGACTTTTGTTCTTATTTAAAAATTATTAATACATGTGGTTGCGCTCGTAGAAGTGACTTCTTAACGCATCATGGGAATATAGGATTGCCAGGATTTATGAATGTTGCAACTTCAGCTGCAATAAAGGGCGGTATTTCAGCGATGGACTTGAAAAGTCTAAAATGTCAAGTTCAGCTTTGCAATACTTACCATCTTCATTTGAGACCTGGTGACCACGTTGTTAAGGCCTTAGGTGGTTTGCATAAGTTTACATCTTGGGATGGACCAATTTTAACTGATAGCGGTGGTTTTCAGATTTTTTCGTTGAGTTCACTAAGAAAAATTTCTGAAGACGGTGTTCTTTTCAGGTCACATATTGATGGACGTGAAATTTTTATAGGTCCAGAAGAAAGTATGCAAATACAAATAAATCTTGGATCGACAATTGCAATGGCATTTGATGAATGCGTAAAATTACCAGCTGATCGTGAATATATAAAGTTATCATGTGAACGCACAGCAAGATGGTTGTATCGATGCAAAAAAAAATTTAAAGAACTTTTAAAAGAAAAAGAAAAAACACAATTACTTTTTGCGATAAATCAGGGTGGTATTTGCCATGATCTACGTTCTGAAAATATGAAGATGATCAATGAGTTAAACATTGATGGATATGCAATTGGTGGTCTTGCTGTTGGTGAAACTTATGAAGAAATGTACGAAGTTTTAGAAAGAATCTTACCAATGGTTCCACGTGATAAACCAAGGTATCTTATGGGTGTAGGGACTCCGGCAAATATTTTGGAAAGTGTTAGGCGTGGTATAGATCTTTTTGATTGCGTTATGCCTTCTAGAAATGCAAGACATGGAAGCATTTTCACAAGTGAGGGTATATTAAATATTTTAAGTTCCAAATATGAAAAAGATCCAGAACCTCTAGATAAAAATTGTGATTGTCATGTTTGTAAAAATCATAGTAAGGCCTATATTAGGCACCTTTTTAAATCAAAAGAAGTGTTGGCCCTTCGGCTTTCTGTTATGCATAATCTATATTTTTATAATACTTTTATGGAAAATATAAGAAAATCATTAGAAGAAAATTGTTTTGAAGAATTTTTCAAAAAAAATATAGAAAAATTGTCTCAAAAAATTTAGTGTTTTTACGATAGGTCCAACAAAGATTTCTCAAAACCTGTTCTCATAGATTTAAAATGAAGATTTTTGTTTTGTTGAAAAATTACCGAAAGTATGCGTTTTGGAATCTATTAAAACAGGTTCTGCTGAAGGATGGTGGTATATTTGCAAAAAATTTCATCAATGGAAATTAAAGACAAATTTTTGAATTTTTTTATAAAAAACAAACATTTAGTAATTAAGAATTCTTCTATTATACCAAATAATGATCCAACGTTACTTTTTATCAATTCAGGTATGGCTGCAATAAAAAATTATTTTACTGGTAATGAATTACCACCTAAATCCGAACTATGCAATATACAATCTTGTGTTAGAACTGTAGATATTGATGCAACAGGAGATAAACATCATCTTACTAGCTTCCAAATGTTAGGAAGTTGGTCAATTGGTTCATACTTCAAAGAAAAAGCTATAGAGTTAGCGTTTGATTTTTTAGTGAATCATTTAAATATTCCCAAAAAAAAACTCTATGTGTCGATATTTTCTGGTGATAAAAAAATTGGTCTACCTTTAGATCAAGAATCTAAGGATACATGGATCAAATTAGGTATAGATGAAAATCATATCATTGCGCTTGGAAAAAAAGATAATTTTTGGGGACCTGCTTCTGAAACAGGACCATGTGGACCATGTACTGAAGTGTTTTTTGATACTGGCGTAGGCGAACAATATTTTTCTGGAGCAAATTTCGATACCAAGGAGCGTTATATCGAAATTTGGAATGCTGGCGTGTTTATAATGTTCAGCAAGGATGCAAATGGAAATTTTAACGATTTGCCTTTCAAAAGCGTCGATACTGGTGCTGGGCTAGAAAGACTCACTATGACACTCAACGGGTTAGAAAGTGTATATGAAACTGACTTATTATTTCCAATAAAAAAATTTTTAGAAACTCAATTTAAAGAATACGATGAAAAAAATATTAGAATTTTGACTGACCATTTGAGAACTATTACTTTAATTCTTTCAGAAAAACAAAATCCTTCAAACGAAGGAAGGGGTTATATTCCTAGAAAGTTAATAAGAAAATGTATGATAATTTCAAACAAAAAAGATTATAACTTAACAAGAGTTGTTGAATTTATAATAGATAAATATGGAAATATAAATGAAAATTTTTTGAAAAATAAAAATTTTATTATAAATGAGTTTCAAGCTGAACAAGATAAATTTAAAGAAGTAATGAAAGTAGGCATAGAAAAACTTGAATCTTTATCCAAATCCGGAAAGATTTCTGGCAAAGCAGCGTTTGAACTTACAACAACATTTGGTCTCCCTTTTGATATAATAAAAGATTTTTCTTTAAAAAATTCATTGAAACTAAATAAAATAGAATTTAACAAATTATTTGAAGAACATAAGAAAATATCACGTGTTTTCTCTAATTCTGAAAACGATTTGTTTATATTAAAGGGACTTTCAGTTCCAAAAACAAAATTTATAGGATATGAATCTACAAAATCGAAATCCAAAGTTTTAAAGATATTTTCTAAAGATCTGAAAGAATTAAAATCTGCAAAAATGGGAGAAAAAGTTTTTATTGTACTCGATTCTACACCAATTTATGCCAAAAGTGGTGGACAAGATTCAGATACTGGAAAAATTTTTTCTAATAATTTTTCGGCGATAATTGAATATGCAAATAAAAATGACGGAATTTTTGCTCATTTTTGTAATATAGAAAATGGTATAATTGAAGAAAATAGCGTAGTTGATATCAACGTAAATTTAGATAAAAGAACTAAAAATAGTAGAGCACATTCAGCGACACATCTCTTACAAAGTGCTTTAAAAGAAATATTTGGAACGGATTTACATCAGCACGGCTCAAAAGTTTGTGAAGATAAATTAAGTTTTGACTTTAATTTTACTGATAAAATATCTCAAACAGAAATCTTTAGAATTGAAAATATTGTAAACTGTAATATATTAAAAAATATTGAAGTAAATATTTCTGAAATGTCTTTAAATGAAGCTATAAAACAAGGTGCTACAACAATTTTCAATGAAAAATATGATGATACTGTGCGTGTTGTAAATTTTTATGATGTTTCAAAAGAATTATGTTGTGGTACACACGTCAAGAGAACCGGTGACATCGGAATATTCACTGTTATATCTTTTGAAGGGATAGGGAAAGGGCTTAAAAGAATAACAGCTTTAACTGGAGAAAAAGCGTTAGAATATATTCAAAATTCTATAAATAAACTAAACATTGCTATGAAAATGATGGGTGTTAACTCTGATTCATTTTTAGATAAATTAGAAAAAATTTTTAAGGAAAAAACGAAAGAAAAACCCTCAAAAAAAATAGATAATTCAAAATTTAAATTTATTGAAGGTAGTATACCATTAGGGTATTACATTTGCGACAGTGAATTTTCTAGTGATGCAGTTATAAACGTTGCCGAAAAAATTAAGGGAATTGCTATTTTATTGAATACCAAAAGGGTCTCTTTGGCAGTTTCGAAAAATATAAAGATAGACGCAAAAAATTTGCTATGTACTACATTAGAAACGATAGGATGCAAGGGCGGTGGTAATAACCGAATTGCGTCTGGTGGAATTGCTGATATATGCGGAGAAAAAGTTATAGATGAATTTATAAAACAAATTAGATTTCTTTCGTAATAAAAATAACAACTATCTGCATTGAAATCTCTTTCATTTTTTCTTCAAAACTACTCGATTTTCAAGAACCTATTCAAAGGAACTTATGTCACTTTTTGTAATCTCAGATTTACACCTTTCGTTAAGCTCAAAAAAACCTATGGATATATTTCCTGGTTGGACAGATTATGTAAACATTTTAAAAAAAAATTGGTACGAAACCGTAAAAAAAGAAGATACCATAGTAATTTGTGGTGATATTTCTTGGGGAATGAACCTAAATGAATCTATTAAAGACTTTGAATTTATAAATTCTTTGCCTGGAGAAAAAATAATACTGAAGGGAAATCACGATTATTGGTGGACTACAGTAAAAAAAATCGAAAATTTTTTCTTAGACAATAATTTTAACACAATTAAAATTTTGCAAAATAATTCAATAGAATCTCAAAACTATTGTATATGTGGTACAAGAGGTTGGTTAGCAAAACCACAATGTGACCATGATCTAAAAATAATTAAGAGAGAAGTCGAAAGGCTTAAACTTTCGTTAAAATCAGCTGAAAAAAGTAAATTAGAAAAAATTGTTTTTTTGCATTATCCACCAGTTTATTTTAAAGAACGAAACGAAATTATGGATATTTTGATAAAAAATAAAATCAAATACTGCTACTATGGTCATATACATACCCACAACATTAAACCATATCTTGTTGATAATGTAAGATTTGAGTTAATTTCGTGCAATTATTTAAATTTCAGACCAAAATTAATAAGCAGAAAGAATAGACTTTCTTAGAAGTCTATTCAAATACAAAATTCACAAGACGTATTGAAGATAGGTTCTTAGATTTTATATTTAAAGAAAGAAAAATTTCAATTCATAACTACTTTTTCATTTTTTTTATTAAACGCTTTAGCGCATTTTGATTTCAAAAACATCATTTCGTTGTATGCATTAAAGGTGTCAGGATGGATTATATATCCATTTTTTACAAGTTCCATCATAGTTAATTTAACGCCAACACCTACTGCAGCTTCCAGACTTTTGTAAGCAAGAACTCTCAAAGTTTCAAGATCTTTAAATTGTCTGTCTTCTGAAATAAAATCAGAAACATAAATAATCTTCTCTAAAATAGACATCTCATTTCGAGCAGTAGTATGAAAGCGAATAGCATTGAATATGTCTATATCGTTAATTTTTAATGTGACTTTAGAAAAGCAGGCACCAGTTATAGCATGAAAAAGTTTTGCAGATGTGTATTCATAACCTGTCAACCCTATGTTATGCTGATTTAAAAATTGCATATGCTCATGATTTGTCCATTCTTTTGTTATATCGTGAAGCATACCAGCTATAACAGCTTTTTCTTCGCTTGCACCATATTTTAAAGCCAAATTTTTAGCTGCTTTAGCAACATTAACAGAATGAATAAATCTATCTTGACTTAATCTTTCTTTAACAAATAATTCAAAAGGAAACAATATTATCACCCCTTTTTTTAGATAATTTTAATTTTTGCTGTCTTATATCCACACCGACAAACTCAAGTCTTAAAAAATTTCCTATTATTCTCGAAACAACACGAGGTCCATAAATATCTTCAAAATTTTTCATAGAGAGGTTAGTACTTATAATTGTTGGTAAATGACGCATAGTGCGTAAATTTATAACATTATAAACGACAGAAATACTTAAATTTGTTATAAACTCAGAACCAAGATCATCTAAAATAAGAAGATCACAATTTGAAATATCATCTTCACTAAAATAACTACGTTGTCTTCCAAACCTTTCTTTCTCTATTGAAGCGCTCATTGTTGGCATAGATGAATATATAACATTAAAGTTTTTTTCAATAAGCATATTGGCAACAGACAGAGAAATATGTGTTTTTCCGAGTCCTGTTTCGCCAACGAACAACAAACTAGGTGAAGAAATACCAAAATTAAGAGCATAATTTGAACAAAAATCTACAACTTTCTTCATCATTTCTCTATGAGAATAACATGAATTATTTAACTTTTTATCAGAATAGAAAAGAAGATTAAAATTTTGAAAATTAAAGAACCTCAAAGGAATAACTTGATTAGCAATCTCAAATTTTTCTTTTTTTAAAATATTGCTAAAACATCTACAAATCTGGCCAGAAGAAATACCGCTATCTTTACAAAATTTACACATGTACTTCATATTAAATTTTGGTAAAGAATCAGAATTTAAAGTATTTTTTAATTCTTTTAAAATCTCAGACTTTTCAGTACCAGCTTTGCTTAAGGCTAATTTTGCAAAAGTCAAAGATGTTTTACTTAAATTTTTCAAAAATTCTGAAGCAGTCTTATTTTTTTCTAAAGATTTTCTTTTTTTAAAGATCTCATCTCTTCTTTGAGCAAGCCTATCGAACAATTTTCTTTCCAAATAGCCCCGACCAGTCAAAAATCTTCACTTCCCAACGTATTTCATTATAACACAACTTTAAAATATTTTCCACATATTTATCAGCAACAGAAGTTCATCCAAAATGTTTTCTATTGCTACCTTTTTTACAATCTCTCCTTTTTTAAATATTATGCCGACACCATCAACACCTGTAACACAAAAATCCGAATCACGTGCTTCGCCTGGTCCATTAACTGGACATCCCATCACTGCTATTTTTATGTTTTTTTTTATATTTTTAGTAGCTTCTTCAATTGATTGCGCAATACCTATAACATCAATTTTTGTCCTTCCACAAGTTGGACAAGAAATTACTTCTACTCCATCAGTTAGACCAAGTGATTTTAAAATCAAAAATCCAGTCTCAACTTCTTTAATTGGATCAGCACTTAATGATACCCTTATCGTATCACCTATTCCCTTAAGTAACAATGACCCAATTCCTATGGCCGATTTGATAGTACCTGACCTTTCAGTACCAGATTCAGTAACGCCTATATGTAGAGGATAATCACATATCTCAGATATTCTTTCATAAGCCATTACGCAGTTTAGCAAAGAAGAAGATTTTAAAGATAAAACAATTTTATAAAAGTCTAAATTTTCAATGATCCTAACGTTTTTAATAGCACTTTCAACCATAGCATCTGCAGTTGATGAACCAAATTTTTGTAAGATTTCTTTCTCAATAGATCCACTATTTATACCTATTCGAATAGGTATATCTTTTAGTTTGCATACCTTTACAATTTTAGCTATATCACACTTGCTAATGTTTCCAGGATTTATCCGTATTTTGTCGGCACCTGAAAAAATTGACTCAATTGCTAAATTATAGTTGAAATGTATGTCAGCTACAACAGGTATTTTTAAACATTCTTTTAGTTTATTTATCAGTATGACAGCATTTTTGTCAGGAACTGCTATTCTAACGATATCGCATCCAGCGCGTTCAAGATTTTTTGCTTGTTCGACTGCTTCATAATCCGTTGATACATTAAGCATAGACTGAATTGAAATCTTTTCATAGCCACCAATTGCCAACTTACCTATTTTAATTTTCCTAGATTTACGTCTATCGAGCACTTAAAACGCCTTTAATAGTTCTCAATATATCATTGTATGTAACAGCCACCAACAGAAGCATAAGCGACCAGAACCCAACTGCGTGAACTATACTTTCAACTTTTTGGCTAACAGGTTTTTTTGTCAACATCTCTGGAATAAGCATAACAATCCTACCTCCATCCAAAGCTGGAAATGGAAGCAAATTAAATATTCCTATGCTAACTGAAACCATCATCATAAATGCAAGAACATTCATGATAGCAAACAAAAAATCTATTTCAAGTCCTTGATTTGTTATATTCCCAACTTGAGAAGCAATTCCTACAGGCCCTGCAACATCTTTGACTGAGAATTTTCCTAGTATAAGTCCAACTATGCTTCTGTATGCCATTCTTATAACTGAGCCAACGTCTATAACCGAATAATTTATAACATTAACAAAATTTTTTGGTTCTCTCAATAAGAAAAAATCTATCTCAGGCACATATGACCCATTTCTAGATTGTACAAAAGTAAAATAAACGTTTCTAAGAGTTACAAGCTTGTTATTCCTTATAACATCTATTTTAAAACTTTCAGTGTTAGAAGTGCTTATTGCAAAAACAATGTCCCTTTCTATATGTGTTTTATAATCATTTATGGCAATTATCTCGTCACCAGTTTTAAGGCCAGTCTTTTCAGATGCTGAAGAACTGGCAAACCTAGATACAGTTGTTGTCGGAACTCCTTCTTTGTATAGGCACAATAGCAACGAAAACACAACACCAAGGATCACGTTCATGAATGCTCCAGCAACCAAAATAGTAACTCTCTGCCAGATTGGCTTTTTGTGAAAAGAACCACTTTCATTCATAGGATCATCTTCACCCTCCATCTCACAAAAACCACCAATTGGAAAACATCTTATTGAATACAGTATTCCATCCTTTTCGAATTTAAAGATTTTAGGACCCATACCTATAGCAAACTCGCTTACTTTTACATTGAATTTACGCGCAGCTAAGTAATGTCCTAATTCATGTACAAGAATAACACAATTGAAAATTAATAAAGCGAACATCCAAACAAGAACGTACATTTAAGCAACCTTCTTCATAAAATATTATAATAGAGTTCCTTCGGAACTACAAAAACATTGATATTTTCAAGTGACGAAAGAAGTCTACTGAAAGAAATAGCATCCTTCAATAAATTTGCATTATATCAAACATCTCGTGTATTGGTCAAATAAAAGGTGATGAATTTTGCGAAATCTTAAGTTGAGAACTAAATTAAAAATTTTTTTATTAATTTTAATTGCTTCCGCTATAGCGTTAGATATGCGTTTGAGACCTATAATCAAGACAATAATGGAGGACAAAGCTAAATCTGTAGCAATAACAGCAATAGATAGTGCAGTTAGTAAAGAGTTAGGGAATCAAAATTTTAAATACTCTGATATAGTTCATATAGAAAGAGGAGAAGAAGGTAAGCTTTTAGGAATAACTACAAATATACAAAAAATAAATTGTTTAAAATCAAATATCAGCAATGCTATATCAGAGGAATTAAGAAAAACTGAGATGAGAAAAGTAAAAATTCCATTGGGTGCAATTTTAGGTACTGAACTTTTTAGTGGAGCAGGGCCTATTATAAATGTTAAAATTTTTTTAACTGGAAATGTTTCAACTGATTTTGGAAGTGAGCTTTCAGAGGCAGGAATCAACCAAACTAAACATCTTATAAGCCTTAATACGGACGTAAATGTAGCTGCAATCATGCCTGGCTATCCAGTTGAAACTAATGTTAAAACAAATTTAACAATTGCAGAAACAGTAATTGTAGGAGAGGTACCTAGGGTTTACGCAGCTACAGAACAGACAAAAAAAATTCGGGAAGGAAAAGCATTAGAAAATTTATCAAGAGAATAGACTTAACAGGTTCTAATTTTCATGAAATTTATGAATTTTTAACTAAAAAATTGATTTTTTAATTTTTTTTTTGTATAATTACGTCGTAAATGTTATTAAATAGCGGATTTTACGGTCAAATAGAATTAAAATAATAAACAGCTTTTTGATCTCATGTGACGCTGTCATTTCGGTCTTTAAGTTACAATCGTATGAAAATAGACTTGGATAATAATAACAGGTCGGTGAAAAAATTGAATTTCTTTAAAAAATTAAAAAAGTTTTTTAAATTCTCGAAAAAACCTTCTATATACAATTTAATAGATAAAATATTAAAAGAAAATAACATAAACTCGTGGTTCATAGAATCAGAAAATCGTTCTGGGCTAATAGAAAGAATAGCAGATCATATCACATCAACCGATGAAAAATATTCTCGTGAAAAAATAAAATCTTATATCATGAAAAGGATGAAATATTGGGCCAAATATTTTGGTAGAGCTAAAAATTTAAAAGAAATTGAAACTTGTATTTTTTGTGCTTATGTATGTAATTGTGAAGTTGAAATTCTAAATATCTCAATTTTTGTTATGTCAAATATTATAGCTAGCCCAAAAAGTTTTTTTTCTTACAAGGCAAGTCATTGGCCAGTTATAATTTGTGTACTATTTTTTTTGGAAGAAAAGGAATTAATTCGTGAAGAGCATAAATTATGTGTACTTAAAAAATATCTTTTAATGTCAGCAAAAAAAGCAAACAGCAAAAACTTTTTTGTAAGTTTTAAAAATGATATCAATGCAGCCAAAGAGGCTTTTGAAGAAGAAGTTGAACTATTAATTAGTGATAAAAGTAAAAATCCAACAAATTGTGAGATAAAAATTGCATTGAAAAAAATTAAAGAGTATGAAGACCCAAAGAAGGAAAGTCCAAAAAAAGATATGAATAATGGAAAAAATATTATTGAAAATGCTTGTCAAATTCAAGAACGTCCTATAATAGAGAAAAAAGTAACTAAAAAATCAGAAAAAAATTATATCGAAAATTATATCGATAAAGAAGGAAAATATAAAATAGACATTTTTACAGAGAAAAAAATAATAGCAATGTCTGGTGATTTAACTTGTTTTGAATATTTTTTTCATATAAATGCTTTAATAGGTTACAAGCTTTATCCTGAAATGTGGGAAGTCATCATTAAAAAAGATTCTAAAGTTAATATAAATTTTATTGATGATGTTAAAAAATCTACTAAAAAATATCTTATTTTTGAAAATAATATCCAAATAATTTGTGACAAAGATATAGAAATTATGATTAACAACAACGATAACATAGACATTTTTGGAAAAGAATGGAAAGTACGTTATTTTCAAAAAGAAGACAAGCTTATAATTTATGATAAAAATTTTTTAGATATTTACTTTTTTAGGGACAAAATAAAAGAAAAGTTTGACTTATTACTTAAAGAATTTTATTTTAGCGAATGCGAAGTTACTTTTGCTGAAAACTCTTCAGTTGATAAAACTTTTCTTGATAAAGTAAAAAAAAGAAACGAAAAAAAAGCTACTATTATTGAAAAGAATGTTAAACTTTCTGGTGACTACGATACCATATTGGTAGACCGTGGGTGTACAATAGATCTTTATGAAAAAAACGAAACATATAAGATAATCTTTTCAAAAAACGATAATAAAATTACAATATACGGTGAACTATTATGGGAAGGTTGTTCTAATATTTTTTGTACAATGAAAGAATATTTTAAATTATTATATGAAAAATTTGATTTCAAAAAATGTCAAACCATATTTTCTGAAAATTTAAAAATTGATAAAAATTTTGTTGATATTGTTATAAGTGAGAACAAAAACAATATTTTTGAGACCAATGTTAAAATAGTATATACAGTAGATACGTTTATAATAAATCATAAAGACGATGTAGAATTTCACACAGCCGGACACAAAATAATTGTGTTAAAAAGAGAAAACATAGTAAAAATGCCTGATAAATCAGAGTTAATGATACATGAATTTAGAAGTGTAGAAGAAAATTTTGATAAAGTTAATAGAGATTTTAAATTATTTGACAAAAAAATTACATTTAAAGAACACGAAATATCATTTAACGAAGGGTCGGAAGTCGATGAAGATTTTCTTGTTAGTATGAGAAAAGAAATGTATCAGATTAATTTTAAAGGTAATATCAAAATAATAAATGTTGGTAGTAGCAATGCTGATATAACTATTAATGGTCCCACCAAAAATATAAAAATTTATAAAGAAGGTCTGGAATCAGAATATATTGAAAATGAAAAGAAAATTATAATGAAACGCAAAGTAAATGATAAATCAAATTCAATTTCAATTATTTTATGCTTTAATACTATAGAAGAGAAGTTAAAGTTGTTATGTGAAAATTTTAATTTTGAAGAATGTAAAATAGTTTTTGTTAAAAATTCAAAATTTGATAAATTTTCAATCGTTCATATTAAAAAAATTAATAAAAACGTTATTTTTGAAGAAAATATAGAAATAAATTGTGGTCTTAATGTTACAATGACAAATTATAAAGATCATATAGAACTTTTTAAGACAATGGACGAAAAAATATCTGAGCATAAAATTATAAAAAGAAAAGATACAATAGAGATATCTGGTATTGTGAATGTGTGTGGCTATGCTCTGCTGGAAGTTTACATTAGTCAAATTAAAGAAAACTTTGAGTTGCTATGTAAAAAATTTAATTTTGAAGATTTAAAAGTAACATTCATGAAAAACTTGGAAATCAGCGAATTTTTTATTATGCATTCAGGTATTAAAAAAGAAAACATAACTTTTCAAGAAAATGTTGAAATAATATGTTATTTTGGTGAGATAAGATTAATGTTATACGATAATAGAGCAGAGATTTATAATGATAAAAAAGAATGGAAAATAACGAGCTTTAAAGATAAAAGTAAACCAACGATATATTTTGGCTTAGATAATTTAGATAATATGGAACGTAAGCGCATAAATGAAAGAATAAGAGAAAGAGAAAATAGAATTTTTAAATTTCTTGGTTTATCAATCGAATTACAGGATATAGAAGAAGAATATTTTGTTGAAGAAAAGGCAAAAGAAGAAATAAATTATGTTGAAAAGTTAAATTATGTTTTAGACAGATTTTGGATAAGCGAAGAAGATCCAATAAAAAAAGAAATTGAAATTCTATTAAGAGAAGGGATAAAAAAAGGTATAGATATTAATTCAAAAAGTAGAGAGGGTATACCATTGTTAATTTATGCGGTAGAAATGAATTTCATAGAAGTTTTAAAAACACTATTAGAAGAAGGCAAAGATGTAGTAGATATAAATGTACAAGACAAAGACGGAAACACAGCTTTGATAAATTCTGCACGTTATAACAGAATAGGAATATGTATAGAGCTATTAAAAAATCCTAAAATAAGGAAAGATATTAAAAATAAATATGGAGACACAGTTTTAACCATGGCAGTAGAATCTGGCAAGACAGCAATAGTAAAAGAATTATTAAAAAGTGGTATAGACATAAACGAAAACGACAAAAATGGAGAGACACTGCTTACCCTGGGAGTAAGGTCTGGTAAGGTAACAATAGTAATGGAATTATTAAAAAAAGATATAGATATAAATGAAAAAAGCAAAGATGGGAACACAGCATTAAATGTAGCAATAGAAAAAGATAAAACAGAGATAGCAAAAAAATTGTTAGATGATCCTAAAATAAATGTGAATATAGAAAATCAATATAAAGAAACACCACTAATTTTGGCAATAGAAAAAAATAATACTGCAATAGCAGAAGAATTGTTACAAAACAATGACATAGATGTGGATTTAGGATATGAGCCACCGTTAATTTTAGCGATAGAAAAAAATAATATTACAATAGCTGAAAAATTGGCAAAAATGGTTAAGACAAACTTGAACGCAACAAACGAATTTGGACAAACACCTTTAATGTTGGCATCATATAATGATCAAACAAAAATAGTAAGAATGTTATTAGATCATTCTGAAAGGATAGAAATAAACAAAATCTGCAAAGAATCAAACAATACAGCACTGGATTATGCTTACTTAAAAAGAAATAAAAAAATTATAAGTTTATTAATAACAAAAAATGCGAAGAGAGCAGAAGATATACAAAATTAATTTGTTAACTTTAAACCATATTAGTTACGAAGTAAGTCTAATAAATTATGACCGTTTTATCATGAGATATTGTCTTAAATCCTATAGAATTTGCGACTAGTATAGGAACATAGGCAATACCTTCTATATTTAAAATTGGTGTCGTAAGTAATATTTTTTTATCATTGAAATAACCAATATTGTTTCCAGCTTCTATTTCTAAAAAATTATCTCCGAATTTTATTATTATCGCAGCATTGTTGTCCATATATTCAATAGTACGGTCAGATTTATCAAAAAAATCACTAATTGAAACAAGAATTTCATCATCATATCGAATAGCAGGATTCTTAAGTGTTGATGAATTTGTCAAGTTTACGACATTTTCAGGTAAACATGATGCTGTCTTTTTTCCAATCGTAGAAAAATCTTCTGACTTTTTAGATATTTCTTGATAAACATCTAGGTTGTACTTTGATAATTCATTCGATTCTAAATTGTATATAGTATCACTTAACTTTTTTCTAACTAAAGCTGAATTTTCTCCTTCTGTCATATCTTCTTCTAAAAATATTGTCATAATTATGGCATCTGCTAAATTAGCAATTTTATCTGATGAGATGTTTGAATTTTTTAAATATTTGTACTCATCTTGCAATTGATCTTTAATTGATTCCAGTTTAGATTCATCGGGTAAATTAAAAATACTTTTACCAGAACTAGATAAAAGATCATATATTGGAAATTTTATATTATTTTTATCATTTTCGACACTGTTCTCACTTTTTTTAGTGAAATTTTCATTCTTTTTATCTTGTAGACTATGGCTATATTCTGATTCATTAAATTTAACATCTTTAGCAAAAGATTTTAAGTTTGATCCAGCTAATTGAACAAAAAATAAAAAAAAACACAAAAAAATTCTACATATCTTTTTGTAGTTGTACAAAATTACACCTCTCTTTTTATTTTTTTAAGTTATATGTCCTACCTGTGGAAGCAGGTAGGATATATACAATTAATATTTTTTAGACTTTCTTTTAATTCTAAAGAACAATAGTGTAGATAATCCTGAAATCAATGTTGTGTATATTAATACACCATCATAAGCAGATCTTCCCGTTGCAGGATTTCCTTTACCTGTTAATTCATTTGTAGAATTTTCGACATTATTGTTGATTTCGTTATTACCATAAGCTTCTTTTACCATAGCGTAAATCGTCAAAGGTCCATAAATAATTTTATAATTTCTTCCATCAATTTGCTCATCTATACTTTCGTAGACCTTTACATCATTTGTTGTAGTGTCGAGTCCATATATATTGTCTGAATTTTCAGATGGAAAATAGATTTTACCATTTAGATATTCATCAAAATCTAGCATATTCCCTTCGGTATCAACAAAATATAAGAAAAACATATTTCGGATGTCTGTTCCTTCTGCCAAACCTTTAGATAAGTTTGAAAATTTAGCATCCGAAGGACTTAATGCATCAACTTGAAAGGAAAGCCCCGAATAATTTGGGTTTTTAGCTTTGATTAAGGCTTCAAAAGTATCTAGTAATTCTTTTTCAATTCTAATGCTTATTCCTGTAGGTTCATGAGTAAAATGCCTATACTCTGCCGATGGATCTTCAGCTAAAAGAAATTCTGAAAATTGATCTCTTTTTATTGTAATATGAAGCTTATCACTAATGCTTTCCATTTTTCCCCTTTGATAAATAAGAGAACTTTCGTTGCCTTCAGGCTTAATATAATAAATTTTGTAAGTTTTGTTGTTTCTTAAATAATCAGATTTGGAAACATCAATTGGAAAACTAATCTCAATTATTTCTCCAAGACTTTGAAATCTATCTCCAATTGGATTACCATTTTTATCTGAAATAGTTATTTTAAAATAACTTATTAGTCTCGTGCTTTCTTTTGGAAAATTAGCATCGTAGTTCCCGCTGGTTTCAACCTTCAATGTGGCTTCAGAGAGCAAAGTTTTTAGATCATCGGTTAAAGAACTTTGGTCTATCGAAACTCTTACCCCAGATTCGTCTACAAAATTTATTTTGTTGTTGCTTTTGTTATTTCCTGGATTATTAACTGTAGTGCCGCCACCACCGCCTGTAAGGTCCTTAATTAATTCACGTGAATAAGTTATCTTATAATCACTTACTTGCATGGTCATGTCTTGCACAGATGAAGACGAATAGTTACCGTTTTTATTGTCTTTACAAATTAAAATTTTTGCGTTTAATTCATCTCCAGTTAAAGTTGAAGTAGCGTTAAACATCCCACCAACTACATTAGCTTTTACCAACTCGGTTGACTGCCCATCGTCAAAAATGACGGATATATACTCATTCGTATTCAACGGTACACTTTCGTTATCCAAATTAGTAACCTTAAAAGTTATATTTTTACCTGATCTATTAACATCTACACCTTTATATTCTCCAAGTTCTGAACCAGATGTATCATCTATTGTTAGCAACAGTTCTGCGCTCTTTGTGTTGCCATAGTTAATATTAGATACATTTTGGAATTTTGTTGTTACAGTTGCACCATTTCTTAAGGATACATATTTCACTTTGGATAAGTCTAAGTCAAACAAAGGAAGAAGCATTTTTAATGTGACAGCTTCTTTATCTGGGGTTTGTGTGTCTAAAGCGTATCCGGTGGATTGATTTGCAAAACCGTTACGAATATTGACAATTTTCTTAGATGTGACACTGTTTGTTGGAATGAACATTTTATTTATTAAGATACCTGAAACAGGATCCATTAAATCTGCCGCAGCGGTGGTTGAACCTGTTAGCAAACGGAATTTATCACCTACAGGAAGACCCCCTTGTGCTGGCAAAATTGCTTCATATTCAGGAAGTTTATCACTAAAATGGTCATCTCTAATGTTTTTTGCTGGTCTATTATCGGCTAATTTAAGAATTGACTCTACATTAGGAGTAACAGCTGGACTACTAGGACCAAACGCGCCAGCTGTCGCTTCAACGTACCCTGATGTTGGGATTGTGCCAGTTACATTTTCTGGATTTAAGTATCTGCGTACATAACTTTCTGCATAACTACCTTGAGATACTGTTGTTGGTCCTGTTCCAACAACAAATGGAGTAAACGAATATGGGTTTTTACTGAATAGTGTAACTCTTTTTGAACTAGTATTTGCTCTCCCAACATAGCACTCATTGCCACCAAAATACACATGTCCAAAATCATTTCTGTTACCAGAACTAACATCTCTTATTTCCCTAACCCTAAATGCTTCTTCGTTGTGATATGAAGTCGCTGAAAAATTATCTCCTATGACTGTAGTAAGATCACTATCAACTCCGCTCACTGATACTGCGTGTGGCATTATTGAAAATGCAAAAGCAACCAAAACGGATGCGCCTTTTTTTAAAATTTGCTTGAAACTCATCTAAATGACCTCCTTTATTATTGTGTTTGGATAATTTAACAAAAAACAAAAAAAAAATCAAGTCTTTTAGTATAAAATGTAGAATAAATTTTAATTTTACAATTATCAATCAGTTCTATTGACCTAACCATATATACTGACGTATAATTACATGTATATTTGCTATCTAAAAAATAAAAAATATTTCTTTTTTTATAAGAAAAATTTATGGAGGTCTTGTTTTGGTGAAGAAACAAATTAGAATTTTTGCTCTATATTTGTGTGTGTTTATGCTGGTATCTAATTTTTTTGTTAAAGGAAATAATGTTAAGGTTTATGAACACTTGATAAAAGTTGAAGGGAATGAACAATTAAAACAAAAATTAGCAGATGGAGCTATAAAAGTTGCAGGAGAAGTAATAAAAACTGGGGTTAATAGGGCTTCCGAGTCTCCGCTTGGGAATTTTTTATTAAAAACTCAGGGGAAGGTTGTAATTATTGGTATGACAGGTGGGGTTGCTGTAGTTTCTTGGATTTTTGGTAAGAAGATGCTAGAGTTTGTGGGCAACATGGCAAAGTTGAATTACCGCTATAATGTAATAGATTTTTCAGAAATTATTAAAATCCTTAAGGAACACAAAAATTGTATTCCTAAGAAAAATGCTTTTATTTCTAATTTACTTGGATATTATGTTTGGTTGTTAGGTTCCTACTATGAAGATGTGACCTCGTATTTTGCAAGACTTTGTATGTACGAAGGGCTTTTGGATAAAGTTATGATTGGAGAGCTTTTACAAGTCTTGAACAATGTTTTTCCGGAAGGTTCCTGTGATCTTAGACATCTTGAATATGAGGAAAACAAAGATTCAGGAGGAGGAAAATTGATTGTTATGCCTTCTGCACCTGATGGTATGAGACATGGTTATGATATTCTTATTCATATTTGTAATAAGCACCATATAACTAAGTTATTTCTTGCTTTTTTAGAAAATAAAGCATCAATCAAAGAAGTCAAAGGAGTAAGTTGTAGTTCAAAAGGGATAAGATGCGCTTGTACATCAAAATTGACAAGTCGCGAAAAGATCATTAATAGATTTACAACTGAGTTTGTCGATGAATTTAATTCTTTCACAAATAAAGGAAGAAGATTCATTTGTTCATTTGGAACAGATGGGGTAAATCCAATAGCTGATCTATCTTTTTAAAAAATTTTAAAATACGAGATGTTAAGATTTTTGAGTCACAATCTGTTTTAAATTGTTTCGTTGATGCAGCAGCAAAAAATATCCCTGGTTTTGCAAAAGGACATAAAATAAAATTCAAGGAGGTCATACTTTGAAAGTTAAGCGAGTTGTGGCTTTTGTTCTTTTTTTAAGTATGTTCGTCTTTAGGTCTAACGTTTTTGTTAGTGGAAGAGAAAGTGAAGTTGAAAAAAATATAAAATTAATTAAAGCTGCCAGTAATGAAAAGATAAAACAAGAGTTATTAGCTTATGGTTTAGTTGTTGTTGGTAATTTTTCAATAAATGCATTTGTTAAGTCGTCTAAGAACATTGTTTCTAGGTCTTTATTAAATAGTGTTTATTATTCATTACTCACATATTTTTTACTCGGTACTGTTGGAGGAACTGTATATTGTACGAAAAAATGTATTGAATTTATAGGAATGTTTATAAAACCAGATGCGAAATATGATGAGGCCAATGATTTTGTTGGTTATGTAAACAATCTTAATCGTTTGAAATCGCAAGGTAAATCCAGTACCGAAGAGTTTATCTCTTATTTCATCGCAGTTTACATATATATGTCGAGAACTTTTAACGAAAAATTTCTTTCCCATTTTATCAAATTTTGTATATATGATGGTATTTTAGATGAAAAAAATATTGATAAAATTTCAAAGGTTCTTAAAATATTTACTTTGAGGAATGATTTTTCTTTTCATTTCAGCAGGGTCATGTCTTTAACTGGTAACCTTTATGATGTTTTTGACGTTATAAAGCTTTTTTTAACTTCAGAATTGTTCGCTAGTTATGATTTTCTTTACAAAGAGGAGGTATCGGAAGAAGATTATAAAAATTTAAAAGACAAGTTGACCGATGATTATGAAGAACTTCGTGCCCTTTTATTTACTGATGTGAAGAAGGGTGTGCATAAGAAGGACGTGGACGTGGACGTGGATAAGGAGGATATGGATAAGCTTGTAGATAATCTTGATCCTATTTTTATGGATAAAATTTTTGATAGTTTTGAATTAAATGTTGTGAAAAAGTTTAATTTTATAACAACCAAAATGAAGAGATATGTATGTTCTTTTGCACCTAATCCCGCAGTATATGCAGAAATAAAATAATAAAATGGTAAGTTAAGGGGGATATAGCTCAGATGGTAGAGCGTTTGAATGGCATTCAAGAGGCCAGCGGTTCGATCCCGCTTATCTCCACCAAATTTAGATTGTAGAAAATTTGTTGACATTTTCAAAAAAATAATATAATCTTTGCTTGTTCTTAATTTTTTTAGAGTTTATCGCGGAGTAGAGCAGTCTGGTAGCTCGTCGGGCTCATAACCCGAAGGTCGTAGGTCCAAATCCTACCTCCGCAACCAACGCAACCAAAGAAAATCCCCGCAGCCAAAAGGTTTGTGGGGTTTTTGAGTTTTTAGAATATTGTTAAAAAATTAAAGATTTTTAAGAATTTATCGCACATTTATCGCACAACTAAAAATTTGTTGCTTTTAGTCTAGATTGTTTTCTAATATTTTTTTCATCTCTTTAACTTTATTTTCAAGCAATTTACTATCTATTAATTTTAATCTATACTCAGATACTAAAGTTTGAGACAGATTTTTACTCAAAGCATATTCTACTACTGTATCGTCTTTATCAGTACATAGAATTATACCAACACTAGGATTTTCATTTTTCTTTTTAATATCTCTGTCTAGTGCTTCAAGATATAGACCCATCTTGCTTATATATTCAGCTTTAAATTCCCCAATTTTTAGTTCAAATGCCACTAAACAAGAGTATTCTCTGTTAAAAAACAACAAATCCAAAAAATAATCGTGCGACCCAACCTGTAATCTATACTCTTCTCCAACAAAACTAAAACTTTTACCGATTTCAAGTATAAACATTTTCAAATTATTCATTATTGATTTTCTTAAATCTTTTTCACTATATTCATTTGGCAGATCAGCAAATTCTAAGCTATACAAATCTAATATTCTTGTGTTAGGATAATCATCTTCATCGATGGCTTTTATTGTACTTGGTAGTGCATTCCGATTTGTTTTATACCTTAAATAATACTGTGAGTCTATTTGTCTACTTAGTTCAGCTTTAGAATAATTTTCCTTAATTGCTAATTTTAAATAAAAATTTCTTTCCTCTTTCGATTTCGAACGACTTAAAATTATCAAATTATTTGTCCAGTTGATTCGCACAAGAAACGATTTTAACTCAGGCTCATCTTTATAAGATTTATAAAAATAAACCATTCTTTCAATATTCCTTTTGCCGTATCCTTTGACATTAGGATAATTATTATTCATAAAATCAGCAGCTTTTTCGATTACTTTATCACCGTATCCGCTTTGCTCAATCATCTCATATAAAAATTTACCAACTTCTAAATTCGCAAGAATTAATTCTTCATTCATACTTTTATAAGCATTGAATTTTCTTTTTTCAATTATATTAACTATCTCACTAAAATTGACTTTTTCTAGCATATTTTACTCCTTTTTGAATTACGACACCAACGGCGTCGCAATCTATAAATTTAATTATTCTGCTTTTTATCTTAAAAATACGTCAGCCACACATTCGCTTGCTTGTTCGTCTGATTGTCTAATAATATGGCTATAAATATCTGTTGTCGTGCTTACTTTTGCATGTTCTAATCGTTTGCTAATTGTAATTGGATTTACACATTTATAATACTAAAATGCTTGGTGAGTATGCCGAAAGGCATGCGGATTAATGTGTGGCAAGCCATGTCGTATAGAAAATTTTTTTAGCCAATCTGTGATGTGGTAAAAGCACAATTGCAGCATTATTCTTATCATTTTTCGGAAATTTTTCAAATACAGATTTGCCCATGTCATTTATGGACACAGCAAACTCTGTAATTAGTAAAGCATTTGTAGTGAAAGATAGTTTGATTTGTATTGATGATTATAAGCCCAGTAATCGCTCCGATGTAAACACTATGGAAAAACGGCACAAAACCTCGTTAGGGCTTATGGAGAGCGGATAGGTCGGTAAAGACTTAAATCAGACAGTTACCGATATGAAACAAAAATATTCTCGTGAAAATGCGATACTAACAGGTGAACAAACACCTAATATAGGCGAAAGCGGCACGGCAAGAATTATTATATCAGAAATTAAAAGTGGCGAAATAAATTTTGATGTAATGACCATCTTGCAGAAGAATGCAAAAGATGGTCATTATATCGGACTTACAAGAGCTTATATAGAATGGATTCAAAAAATATTTTTAGATGAAAATGAAGAGCTTTTCACAGAAATTTTAAAAAATGATTTTGAAAGCGCAAGAAATGATTTTTATAAAACTTTAAAATTTTCATTTCATCCGAGAATACCGAGTATGCTGGCTTTTTTGAAAATAGGATTTAAACATTATTCGGAAATTTCAGTTTTAGATAAGCCCACAGCCAAGTTTATAAATACACTAAAAGATGTAATAGCTGGTGGAGCAGTTAGAGTTGAAGAAATAGACATTTTGCCTGATCCTAGCGAAGTGTATAAGCTGTTGATCGGTTATCAAGATAGAAATATACTATTATTTCATACCAAGTGTTACCTATAATCATGTTTGTGGTTTTTATAGCAGACAGGGTGACAGTTTTTCTACAAGTCAAAATGCATTATTAAAACAACTCTCGGAAGAAGGATTTATAAAGACTCAAGATGGCAGAAACACTTTGCACAAACGCATAAATCATAAAAAACAAGGGCGGTACATTCATTTTTATAAAGACAGATTTGATAGTTTTGGGTGTGTCTCCGAAGAAGAGGTAACAGCGGTAACAAGACTTAAAAACAGTGCAGATACAACGTTTTGATGAGGCAATTGGAATAAAAATTCAAATTACGTAGAGACAACAAAATAGACAAAAGTGGTAACAGTGTTACCTTGGTGTTACCACCGCAAGAGTAAAGAGGTAGCACGTGGAGTGTATATCACAAAGAACCAACACCGTTGTAACTGACAATAATGGAGACATTGTAGATAACATAAATGACACAATTACTTGGAAAGTTGGCGAATTCGGTGAGATACCTGGATTTGTTTATAACAATGAAACTTATTACTACATAAAAAATGCGCAAAGTGATGTTGTTGGTATCCTTAACAAATATTATCGCACTGTAGCAAATTATACTTACAATTCGTGGGGAAAACTAGTTTCTATAACTGACGAAAATAATAATGATGTTACAGAAGATGAGTTACACATTGGAAATATAAATCCTTTTAGATACCGTGGATATTACTATGACCATGAAACGCAATTGTATTATCTAAATACGCGCTATTATGATCCAACAACTTGCAGATTTATAAACGCTGATGAAAATTCTGAAGGTGGCAATAATTTATTTGCATACTGTCTTAATAGTCCAGCAAATTATAGTGATTACGATGGGGGCGTATAGCTGTAACAACTGTTGTACTTGTAGTGGGGTCAACAATTGGTGTTTTAGGAGGTTGGGCAGTGGGGCATGCTCTTGCTAAACATTTAAAATTAAGAGGTTGGCATTATTGGGCATGCGTTGGCGGAGGAGCTGCCATCTTAGGTGTTGTGGGATATTACGCAGCTCCCGCGGTATTTGCTGCTATAAAGCCTTTAGTGATAAGTGCTATAACTTCAGATACTTTAATAATAAACAGGCTGGTCGACTGGATAAGGGTAGCTTTAGGAATAGTTGACTCAAATAAATTAAATCATATTTTTGGAAAACCAAGACATAATTTAAGTAGATTTTTGGATTCTTTTGGCGGAAATCAAGATAAAGCGTTTTATGCTGTTCAAAATGCTATTAACAAAGTAGCTTTACAAGATGGTGTATTTACAGATGTTGCTGTGAGAGTAAACAATTATACTATTTTGGTTAGAGGAAAAGTAATCAACGGCGTTAAACATATTGGAACATTTTTCATAAAATAAGGGGATAATTATCATGGTAAACGATATATTTAAGGACATGGAAAATAAAGCTCTTAGACTTATATTGCGCGATCACCCTCCATTACTCAATCAGCTAAAGAACGCAGTTATTGCTAAAAGAGAATTTACTGGTGTAGGATTTTTTACAGATTTTTTAATTGATAATAATGTGTTTTGCGGTAAAAATATGCAAATTTCTGATGTTGGAGCTAAGATAAACAACAGCGTTGAAATCGGATTTGTACTGTTTATTGAAAAGGGAAAATTAGACTTTCTCGAAGGTTATACCTATGATGCCCCTTGGCCTGATACCATCAAAACATATAAGCTGTATGTTATTAGTACTCAAAAAATGTAAATTTTTTTTACCTGTTATAGTTATAAAGAAGAGCAGATATGATTAAATTGCCAATTTTAGCATTTCACATAGCTGGGTGCAAATGTGGTGATTATGTTAAATTAAGTATCGATGAAGTATTTGGACACCCTAATGAAATAGCATATGGTGGAGGTTACGGTGCTAAGGGTATAATTGATATTAAGTATTGAACACTAGAAAAAAGATACAAAATATGCGAAAATACTATTTATGAAGATGATAGATTTAAGAAAATTAAATTATGTTCATTGGTTAAACAATTTTAGACCTCACAGCTCATTAAATTATCATACTCCTGCGGCTTTTAATACCTGTCCGACTAATAATTGTATTATAAAAGGTTGACAATACAGTTTTTAGAATATTGTTAAAAAATAAAGATTTTTAAGAATTTATCGCACATTTATCGCACAATTGAATTTCAATAAATATTTGACCGTAGAAATACATCTGCTACACATTCGCTTGCCTGTTCGTCTGATCGTTTAATAATATGACTGTAAATATAAGTCAAGGTAAAACTAAAGATATAATTCTTATGGTAATTAATATAATATACATATTTTTATAGAAATTAGATTTTTTTTCATTCTTGATATTTTTCAACAAATTCTATTCTCCTGTCAATTAAGATACCACTAAGTTTAAGTCCTAATTTATTGTATAAATTATCATTTTTTATTATATTTAAGCCGTCTAAAACAGCGTCTTTCCCTATTTTTTTAATAGCATAAATATCGGCTTCGAACTCATCTTTTTTACTTTTTGATTTGATTATAAAATTAAAAATATAAAAAAATAAAAAACATACTATGGTCAGTATCCAAGAAAAAATATTCGTATTTTCACAAATTTCAGAAACGATGATTGGACCGACTATTCCTACAAAAGTTATTAAAACAAAAATAAATGTTAAAAATAAACTTTGCTTTGAATTTCATGTTGCCAAGTGACCTTCTTCGTGTGCTAAAATGTATTTTTTTAATTTCTCTCCACCATTAAAAACACTTTCGTGCAAAAGTATGGTTTTAGGTATATCATAAGCAAATCCATATATATTAGAAAATAAACCGTCAAATGGACTGTAAGGATACATGACATTTAACTTATAACCTCCGTGTTTTCCAATATTTACACTATTTGCTGGAACTCCGTGCGGTTTTCTGTATGTGAAGTTATTTCTTTTGAGCCAATATGATGGCTTATCGTATCTTCGTCAAGCAGCAACGCCTCAGCAATTTCACTGTAGCTCCAACCTTTGTTGACTGACAATACTGCTTTTATTCTGTCAGCTTTTCTTCGATTCTTTTCTTGACGATGACTTTTTTTTAATTCTTCACACTCTTGTTCATTTAAAAAGTCTATTATTTTCATGTCCTATTTACTTGTTTTTCAAGTACGAAGAGTATAGATGTGAAAGACTCTTCTTATTCTATTTCTAAAAATTTACAAGTTGTCTTGTTATCATTATAATCAAAATATTTTTCAGCTTGTAATGTATATAGTTCAAAGTATTGTCCTTTTTTTTGCATTAAATCCGTATGTGTTCCCGATTCTAAAATTTCTCCCTTATCTAATAAAATTATTCTATCAGAAAGCCTTGCGCTGCACATTCTATGAGATATGATTAAAACAATTTTTTCTTTACCAAATTCATTAAATATTTTGAATATTTCCTCTTCTGCTCTGGGATCCAGTGAAGCAGTCGGTTCATCTAAAATTAATATTGGTGCATCTCTAAAAACCGTTCTTGAAACCGCTAGCTTTTGCCATTGACCTACGGAGGGCTCCACTCCTTCATCATAAAATTCCTTACTCAATTTTGTTTCATATTTGTTAGTATAATTTTCGATAAATTTTTTTGAATTGGTTTTTTCTGCGACCTTTTTTATGTAATCAGTATCATCAAATTTTTTAATATTTCCAAAAGCTATATTGCTTCTTACATCGAAAAAATAGTGAATAAATTCTTGGAATGTAGTTCCAAAAAGTTTTTGATATTCTTTTAAATCATAATTTTTTATATCTATATTATTTAAATATATTTTGCCTTCTGTAGGTTCATAAATTCCAAGCAACAATTTTATTAATGTGGTTTTCCCACTGCCATTTTCACCGACTAGGCAAATTTTTTCACCCATAGTTAATTTAAGATTTACATTTCTAAGACTAAATTGGTGTGCATCTGGATATTTAAAAGAAACGTTATCAAATTCAATAATGTAATCATTATTAACATCCTTTAAATAATGTGTCACCTTACGAATATCTGTTTTGTAGTTTAAAAAATCAAATAAATAATCTAGAAAAAGCATACTTTTATTATTATCTACAATTTTCTCAATAAAGGTGAGCATGCCTATCTCTAAAGAAATTATTGCTGTGTTATATAAAATGAACTTGGAAAGAGATAATGTTTCTGTTATCACTCCTCGAACTAACAAAAATTCTAAAATCCCCATAATACATATGGCTAATGCGGTAATTATATAAGTATAGTTTATACTAGAATTTACAATACTTTTAAATTCGTTCATCAAACCTGAAAACAATTTGCTACGTTTAACTTTCAAAAAAGCGAAAATATTAAATAGTCTTACTTCATTCGCAAATCGTTTATCTGAAATTAAAGAAAAATAATATTGCACTTCTCTGTATCTGTGTGTTTGCTTTTTTAAAAAATCAAACCTTTTTACTTGAATATTATATTTCATGTAATAAATTGGAATAGTAAAAATAATAATCAAAAAAACCAACCATATATTTAATTGCAATAATATTACTAAGTAACCTATTAGTCCAATTCCTGTCGAAATTGTATTAAATAAGCTATCCAATATACCTAAAGGAGCATAATTTGCTTGTTCAACAGTATTTTTATACAAATCTAAAAAAGCAGGAGTATCCATATCTTTTTGAGATATATTTTGAAATTTAGAGGATATCATATCTTCAACATTGTGAGATAATTTATATCCAGCAAATTCCGAAACAGAATTTTTTATATTTGTTGTAAATAGGTTTATTGCTACGCTAAAAACAATAATAGAAATCCAAAATATAATTTTAGCATTATCAAATGGAATAGAGTTTACTAAGCTTTGTTCAAATGATTTTATTAGTTCAGAAGTAGCATAAGCAGTAGCAACAGGACTTAAACCTGAAATTATCATAGAAGCCATTGAAATAAACATTATTTTTGGATCTGCTCTATATACTTCTCTTATAATAAAGGTGCATTTCTTAAAAAACATCTTTAATTTTCCAAACAAAACGACTACATCCCATTCCTAATAATTAATATATTCACAAATCATTTATAACATTATTGAGTGCGTCTATTTCATTTTCGCACAATTTTAATTTAACATCGTCATCACTAATAAATTTTGTGTCTTTAACATAACTAATTTCTTTTTCTAATACAAAACATCTTATGTTTTCACATTATTTCAGTTTACAAATTCAATATTATCTAGTTTACTTTTGGTTTTTCTCGATGTTTTCAAAACCTCAATGTAATATTATCGACCTTTACTGACCATTTGGAGCCAAATTTCAAGTTTTATTACGTTCATATAATAATTTGTTTCTTCATTTGAAAAATAATGAAGATCCTCTGCATAGGTAAGTACATTTTTAATTTTGTTGCAAAATTCCTGTTTTTTTATTATTCCTAATTCTGATGTTATAAGAAAATTATTCGAATTGAAAAGTGCCGACAATGGTTTATGGTCGTTTCGTAAAGTAGTTCCTATTATAGCTGAATAATTAGTTTTTTCTTTTTGATTCACAATGCACTCAGGAAGTATATCTTTAATATGACTGTCGCAAAAGTTGCTTTCTTTTAAAATAATCACTATTGCTTTTATCATAAATGTTGTAATGTAAGTTTGGATGCATTGTTAACACTTGTAAAAATATCTTATTATCCATCAACGGATGGCAACCCTGTATGTTATTAAGTTGCACATCTACATACTCACCTTTTGGGAACATAAAATCATAAATAAATCTTCTATAGTGTTTTAACTTAAAAAGTATCAAAATATTGAAAAATCGCCGAGGAGATATTTTCACAATTTGGAATGGTATGGACCAATGTTCGTTTCATATTTGCCCACGTGTTCTCGATTTTGTTAAAGTCAGGTGAATATGCCGGCAAAAATAACAATTTAATTCCGTGTCGTCTGCAAAGTTTTTTAAGTTTTTTTGGTGGATGAAACGAGACATTATCTAAGATTACGGTTATTCCTTTTGGAACTGATTTTACGAATTTTTTTCTAAACCACTCAACAAACAAAGTACTGTTCATATTTTCAGAATAGCAAGAAGGTTTAATATATTTGTTGCCGAGTTTTGCAGCGACAACATTTGTTCTCTGAGTTTTATCAAATTTTCTACCACGCTTGACATCTTCAATTTTTATTCCTCGGGGTGCTCTCCCATGTTCACGAATAAGAGCTTTGTTTATGCCACATTCATCGATGTAAGCACGTTTTTCATGCGGAATTTTTTCTATTTTTTCAAGATATTCTGTCCTGTCTTTTTTGCATTTTTCGGAGTATATAAAAGTCTTTTTTTATATGTTAAATCTAGTAAAGCAAGCCGTTTATGAACAGCCGTGGTCGAGCAATTAAATAATTTAGTAAGTTCACAAAGACATGAATCAGGCTTCTCCTCAATAGCCTTTTTTAGTACATCGTTGTTAATTTTTCGTCTGCGCGTTATCTTTATTTTGACAACCACATTCCACGTGTTTTCTAAATTTTTGACCCATTTATAATAAGTCCTTGGCGTTATTTTGAACACTTTTTTCATTTCTTTGAATGTGTGTTTGTTTTTTTTATATTCTATCGCCGACATCCGATAATCTTTACTGTATGACAT
>Ga0209737_10000113_pt1 | contig 73037 bp, 58 predicted proteins | sample TergutCu122P3_FD_187284 | JGI IMG/M metagenome (GOLD analysis project Ga0209737, IMG submission 187284) | Cubitermes ugandensis P3 segment gut microbial communities from Kakamega Forest, Kenya - Cu122 P3 (SPAdes) (version 2) | ecosystem: Host-associated > Arthropoda: Insects > Digestive system... | reverse complement strand
ATGGGGGGTTTTATTGGCGGCGTCACCTCGTTCCCCAGCTCGTCTGAGTCTATGGTTCCTTCAAAGCACCCCAGGGAAAGCACTACACACGCAAACAGCGGAAATACAGCTCTCATCAATTCTCCTCGCAACTTTTCCAGCCCAACGTTGCCGAAGTGTTGTCCAATATCGCCCGATATCGTTCCATGCGTGAGTGTAAGGCTTCGTGTTGCCTGATGACAAATAGCTTCTGTTTTCCAGCAAGCCTCCTGTGTACTTTCGGAGGCACCCAAGCAACCCCAGAGCCCTTCTTCACAGGGAAAAATGTTTCTTTGTATTTTCGTTTTTTGATAGGTGAAGGCAAAAAGCTAACGAGGCTTCCACTCATCAATGGGCCGCTCTCTTCCCGCAGGCTTTTTCTCCGGCGGAGGTGTCCATGGCCTCCACGTCTCTTCCCGGGGAGGCGGTGTTCTCCCTTCTTCTTCCCGAGGCTGCGGCGGCGGTGGTGGTGAGGCCCTCCCTTCTTCTTCCCGAGGAGGCGGCGAAGAAGGCGGCGACAAAGGCGGCGAAGAAGGCATCCCCCCCACCTCTTCCCGGGGAGGCGGCGGCGAAGGCGGCATCCTCGTCGGCTCCGAAGCAGGTGCCTGTCGAGGTGCAGGCGGGTTGACAGGCTCAGGGGTTTTCTCCCAGGCTTTGGGCCCCGTGGGTGCAGAGGCGGCCTCGCGTTTGGAGCGCTCGCGGCAACCTTGGACCGTGGTCAGGCATGCGGACAGACAGCTGTTTAAGCGTACGCCGGCGATGCCTTCGATGCCATGGTTAATGGCGCAGGTTTCTTTGCATTGCGCAAATGCGTCTTCGCATTCCCAGAAAACGGGGGCTGCTTGCGCGAGCCCCCAAAACCACAGCGCGTAGAGCGCATTCAAAGCCAAAGGCGACATGCGGCAATTCTGACGACAAATGTTGTGCTTGTGAAGCAGTTTTGTTTTGGGTGGAGCAGGCGCATGCCGCGGGCGAAAAACGCAGGGCGGACATTTTTTTGTGCTTTGCGCCAAGAGAGCTGTTTGACTTTTGGGTGCCAAGCTACCAATCTGCGACTCCTGTTCAGGGGCCCTGGCCCAGCACGAAGGAGAAAGCATGAAGACAGCAGCCAAAGGTTTGGACCACATTGCCATTGCGGTGAAGAACTTGGACGCGGCCATTCACACCTATAGGGATGTACTGGGCTTGGAGTTGGCAGAGCTGGAGGAAGTCCCAGAGCAGCAGGTGAAGGTAGCGATTTTCGGCCACGGACTCGGGAGGGTAGAGCTGATTTGCCCCACGGTTTCGGACAGCGGGGTGGCGCGTTTTCTGGAGAAGCGCGGCGAGGGCCTGCACCATATTTGCATCGAGGTGGAGGACATTGAAGCCACCATGGCCGAACTCAAGGCCAACGGTGCGCCGTTGTTGGACGAAGCGCCCAGGCCGGGGGCGGGTGGGGCGAAGGTGGCTTTTATTCACCCGAAGGGTGCCTGCGGCGTCCTCGTCGAGTTGCGCCAAGGCCCCTGAAGGGTCTTTTTGTCCTCAGCTGGACGAAGTGAGGAGGGGCCGCTCAGGTCACGCACTCAAGTGCGCTCCCATCGCAACCCCTCCCCACTTCGTCCACCTGAGAACAAAAATCCTCCTTCAGGGGTTGTTAAGGGATGCACAAGCTGGCGGGTGCTGAAGCCTGCGGTTTTGCTCAGGTCACGCACTGGAGTGCGCTCCCATCGCAAAATCCTCGTCTTCAACCACCAGGAAACGAAAATCCTCCTTCAGGGGTTGTTCAGGGATGCACAAGCTGGCGGGCTCGGCACGGGCGGCAGGTTGCCGCCCGGATGGCGGGCTCATACACTGGAGTGCGCTCGCATCGCAACCCCTCATGGAGCGCCTTGCCCCCAAGTGGCCCAGGGGGGAGATTGATATTTTTAAAATTTTTAAATATCCACGCTTTTGTTTGACCTCACTTGGCAGTCGAACTAACTCGTGGGCCTTGGACTTTTTATGAAAAAAGCGCTGCACCGCACCTTAGGTGGTTTGTTGTTGTTGAGTGGACTTTATGCACTGCCTGCACTGGCCCAAGAGACGCCTGCCTCCATTCCAAAAGCCTCCTCCTCCATGCAAGAAATGTCTGCACCGGAGGAAGCCTTTGCAAAAACTCCAGAGGCCAGGCCGCCCTCGCCTGCGTCTCGGGTGGCTTCGCCTGCGCAAACCACCTCGCTTCCCCCGGCGGCTTCCGGGGAAACCGAAGCTTTGCGCAGAGAATTGGAGGATGCCAGGCAGGAGTTGTTGCAGCTGAAAAATGAGGTGCGTACGCAGCTGGCGACACAAGCTACGCTGCAAAGTTGGCGGGAGCCCTGGATTGAGCAGACGCAAAAACTCAAACATTTCGTCCTGGATGGCTATTTCCGTGTGCGCCCGGAATTGTTTCGCCAGCTGAGCCTCGGACAGGAGCCTTCCTTGTTCCCCACCTCAAGGCCTGGGGCACCGGACAAGACTTTCGCCGGAATCAACATGCGCTTGCGCCTGGAGCCCACCCTCAACATTTCAGAGCAAGTGCGTGTCCGCATTCAGGCAGACTTGCTGGACAACCTCCTGTTTGGCTCCACCCCGGACTATGCCTTCAGCCGCAACCTCTCCAACGGCTACGCCTGGGACCGCAACGAGTTTGGCCTCTTCTCCAACTCCCAAAACCCTCCCAACTCAGGGGTAAATTCGCTCAGCAACTCCCTGGTTGTCAGGCGTGCCTGGGCGGAGGCGTCCACGCCGCTGGGGGCTTTTTATTTTGGGCGCATGCCTTCGCACTGGGGGTTGGGAATGCTGCGCAACGATGGCAACTGCCTGGACTGCAACATAGGTGACACGGTGGACCGTTTTGTGTTGGTGGCGGAGCCCTGGGAGGGCTACTACGTCGCTCCCATGTTTGAGATGAACATTGCCGGCGTGCCGTCTTCCAGCAATGCGGGCAGCGGCCAACCCATGAGCCTGAGCACCCGGGACAGCAGCTACACCGTGGGGGCCGTGTTTGCACGCCATGACACGGACATGCAACGAAAGACCAAGCTGGGCTCGGGAGCGTCCCTTTGGAACTATGGCCTGCATTTTACCTTCCGAAGCCAAAGCCATGATGCTGCCGACTATTATGCCAACCCCTTCCCAGAGAGCGGCGCGGGTGAGAATGTCGGCTTTGTCCCGCGCAAGGGCCGGCTGTTTGTCCCGGACATTTGGGTGAAATATGAGCATCCCCGCTTTCGCCTGGAGCTGGAAACCGCCGCCGTCTTTGGCTCCTTCAACCGCGCGACGACCGCCGCCGCCGCCGGCCTTCCGGGCCAAAACCAGTCGCTTTCTGTGCTGCAGTTTGGCGCTGTGCTGCAAGGAGAATACCGCTTCTACAAGGGTGACTTGCGCGTTCAGGCCGAAGTGGGTTTTGCCTCTGGCGACAAGGCCCCCGGCTTTGGAAACTACCCTCGCCAAAGGGATGCTTCCGGAAACACACGCTCTGCGGATGGGCCTCAATATGCCTGCCAGGCGAGTGGCTGCACAGACAATTCCATTCGGAACTTCCGCTTCAACCGCGACTATATTGTGGATATGATTTTATTTAGGGAGATTTTGGGAGGGGTGACAGACGCCCTCTATCTGAAGCCCTCGGTGAAATACCGGGTGGTGGATGGCCTGGATGTTTTTGGCGCGATGATCTATTCGCGCGCCATCTACGCCCAGTCCACCCCTTCCGGAAGCAATGCGGGTTTGGGTGTTGAATTCAACCTGGGGGCCCGCTTTGAGTCCTCGGAGGGCTTTTTCGCGCAACTTGCCTGGGGCATTCTGTTCCCCCTGTCCGGGTTTCATGGGTGGAACAGCTATGGCGAAGTCCAAAAAGCCAGAACGGCCAATGCCCTGCGCGGCGCTCTGGGAATCCGCTTTTGAGTGCCCTACGTCTTTGGGCTTATGCGGGGGTTGTGGGGCTGGTGCTGGCCTGCGGAATAAGCTGCGGAATAAAAGGCCCCCCCCGCCCGCCTCTTGGGGCTAAAGGGGAGGCGCCCCCCCCCAGCGCCAAAGCGAAGGCCCCGGGGGAAGAGCAAAGTGTGGCAAAAGAAGCAAAAGAGACAAAAGAGGCAGAAGAAAAAGTGCAATTCGAGGAGGCATTGTGAACAAGACATTTGAAGGAGCCATGACAGCTTTGGCCACGCCGTTTCGCGACGGCAAACTCGACGAGGCTGCCTATGAGAAGCTGGTGGACTACCAACTGGCCCATGGCATTTCCGGCCTCATTGTTGTGGGTACAACGGGGGAGGCCCCCGTGCTTTCAGAGGCGGAGATGCAGAAGCTGATTTCCCTGTGCGTTAAGAAAGCCGACGGCAAAACCCCCGTTGTTGTGGGCACTGGCGCCAGCTGTACCAAAAAAACCATCCTCTACACCCAGCGCGCGAGAGACTTGGGCGCGGACGCGGCCCTGGTGGTAACCCCCTACTATAACCGCCCCACGCAGCGCTGCCTCATTGAGCACTACACCGCCGTTGCCCAGGCGAACAAGGGCTTCCCCCTCGTGCTTTATAACGTCCCCGCCCGCACCGGCGTAGACATGCTGCCCGACACACTCAAAGCCCTGTGCGCGCTGGAGGAGGTGGTGGCCCTCAAGGAGGCGAACGCCTCCGCCGCGCGTGTGTTGGACATAGTGGAGAAGTGCGGCGAGCGCCTGACGGTGCTTGCCGGGGACGATGGGTTTACCTGGCCATGCATGGCCTGCGGCGGCCGCGGCGTCATTTCCGTCTCCTCCAACCTGGCCCCCCGGCAGATGGGGGAGTTGGTGAAAGCAGCCGTGCAGGGGGACATAGCGCGCGCCATGGCGTTGCATTTCCAACTGGCGCCCCTGCACCGCGCGCTTTCACAGGAAACCAACCCCATTCCGGTGAAGAAGGCTTTGCATTGGATGGGCTTTTTTGAAGATGAAATGCGCCTTCCGCTTTCGCCGCTGGCGCCCCAATTTCATGCGCCCTTGCGCGAGGCCTTGGTGGGGCTGGGGCTGCTGTCATGAGCCTTCGCCTGGTGGTGGCAGGCGCCCTGGGCCGTATGGGCCAGGCCATTGTCATGCGTATGAAGAAAGAAGCCGACATGCTTTTGGCAGGGGCCACGGTAGAGCCAGGCAGCACATGGGCAGGAAAGCCCCTGGCAGAGGCCTTGCCGGGGGCAGGGGAAGTGCTTTTGGCCGACAACCTGGAGAAGCTGCTGGAGGGCACCTTGGTGGACGCCGTGGTTGACTTCAGCACGCCCCTGGCCACGGCGGCGCACGCCGCGGTATGCGCCCAAGCGGGGGTAGCTTTTGTGACAGGGACAACGGGCCTGTCCGAGGCGGAGCGAGGGGCGCTGGAGGCGGCTGCAAAGAAGGTGCCGGTGCTGTGGGCCCCCAACATGTCCGTGGGGGTGCAAGTGCTTTCCCTGGCCATTGGGGAGGTAGCGCGCCGCCTGGGCCCAGGCTGGGACCTGGAGGTTTTGGAAATCCACCACAAGCGGAAGAAGGACGCACCTTCGGGGACGGCGCTGAAGCTGGCCGAAGATGCAGCCGGGGCTTTGGGGCTTTCCAAGGAGAATATGAGGTTTTCGCGCAGTGGCCTCATCGGCGAGCGCCCCGAGGGAGAAATAGGCGTACAAAGCCTGAGAGGCGGAGAAGTGGTGGGCGAGCACACGGTGTTTTTCTTCGGCGAAGGAGAGCGCCTGGAGTTGAAGCATTGTGCCCAAAGCCGGGAGCAGTTTGCCAAAGGCGCTTTGCGCGCTGCGCGCTGGCTGCAGGCAAAGCCCGCCGGCTTTTATAGCATGGGGGATGTGCTGTCGTGAGTTTTGCCCGCCCTCCAGTTTCTGCCCCCGTCCTGCGCCCCCATGCGGCCGCTTGAAGCTTTCTTGGACGAAGCCTCCACCCCGGGCCTGCCGACGGAGCGGGTTTTTGTCGCGCTTGGCTCCAACCTGGGCGAGCGCGAAGCCTGGCTGCATTTTGCGTTAAAAACCCTGGAAAGAGCGCCTTTTTTGCGGCTTTTGGCCGCCTCCCCCTTCCTGGAAACCCAGGCTGTGCTTTTGCCCTCTCAGGCGCCCCAGCCTCCTTACCTCAATGCGGTGGCCGAGTTGCGCTGCTGCTGCTCCCCTCTGGCATTGTTGGACTTTTTGCTGGAAATGGAGGCCAAGGCCGGCCGCAAGCGCCAAAAGCGCTGGGAGTCCAGGACTTTGGATGCGGACCTCCTGGCCTTTGGAAAACGCCAGGTGGCCCTCCCCGGGTTGGTTTTGCCGCACCCCCGGTTGCAGGAGAGGGCCTTTGTTTTGCAGCCCTGGGCACACATTGCGCCCGAGTTTCAACTTCCGGGGCAGAAATTCAGCATTTTGGAACTCTTTGCGCGCCTTGCTTGACTTCCTGTGGATTTTCCCCTAACAGGAGCCTCCTTTACGGGCAGAAGGGCCCGTGTTTCTTTTGAGGACAAAGCGATGTACGCAGTCATCCGAACGGGTGGAAAACAATACCGGGTTTCAGAAGGGGCCGTCTTTCAAGTGGAGAAGCTTGAAGGCGAGGTGGGCAGCGAGGTCAGCTTCAACGAGGTGCTCATGCTCAATGACGCCTCCGGCTACCGCGTGGGCAATCCCTGCCTTGAGGGGGTTTCGGTGAAGGCCGTCATTCTCCGCCAGGAAAAGGCGCCGAAGGTTTTGCATTTTCGCAAAGAGAAAGAGGGTTGGGCGCGCCGCCGAGGGCACCGTCAGCTTTTCTCTGAAGTGAAAATTGTTTCCATTAGCGCATAAGCATTCCGGAGGAATTGTGGCACATAAAAAAGGACAAGGCTCTTCACGCAACGGGCGAGACTCCAACTCGCAGCGCCGCGGCGTCAAAGTATACAGCGGCCAAACCGTTTCAGCGGGCTCCATTCTCGTCAGGCAGGTGGGCACCGTCATTCACCCGGGCACCAATGTAAAGCTGGGCAGGGACTTCACCTTGTTTGCAACCGTTGACGGCATTGTGAAGTATGAAATGAAGAAAGACAGGAAGCAGGTTTCTGTCTTTCCGAAGACGCCCCAGGCCTCGTGCTGAAGGGTTTTTCGTTTTCCAGGGGTTTGTTTTCAGCGCCCGCTGCCTGGGCAAGGTGCCTTGGCGACATTCCGCTTCTTCTGCCTCCCTGAGTTGGCCCCCTGTTGTTGGCCTATTCCCCTCCTGAAGGAATACCCAAGGGGCAGCCTCCCTGGCTGAAAACGGAAGGCTGTCCACGGGAAACGGTTTTCCACCAAAGGGTGCTGCCATGAAGTTTGTCGATGAAGTCAAAATTCGGGTGAAAGCCGGAGACGGAGGAGACGGCGCCGTAGCCTTCCGCCGGGAGAAATTCGTCGAGAAGGGGGGCCCCTCCGGCGGAGACGGAGGCGACGGCGGAAGCGTCATTTTCCGCGTAGACCCGAGGATGACGACACTGTTGGACTACCGCTTCCTAAGTCAGCACCAAGCCAAATCCGGCGAGCACGGCATGGGCTCCGACTGCTACGGGAAGAAGGGGGAAAACCTGGTGCTGAGGGTGCCTCCGGGGACGCTGATAAAGGACGCAGACAGCGGCGAGCTGCTGGGAGACTTGTCCGAGGAGGGGGAAGAGCTTTTAGCCGCCCAAGGAGGCCGCGGGGGGCGCGGCAACATGCATTTTGCGACCTCGACGCGGCAGACGCCGCGTTTTGCCGAAGAAGGGACGCTGGGCGAGGCGCGCAGCCTGCTTTTGGAGCTGAAGCTTTTGGCCGACGTAGGCATTGTGGGCTTTCCGAATGCCGGCAAAAGCCTCCTCATTTCCAAAATTTCCCGCTCCCGCCCTAAGGTGGCGGACTACCCTTTCACCACCCTGGTGCCCAACCTGGGCGTCGTCGCCTACAAAGACCACTTGTCCTTTGTGGTAGCAGACATTCCCGGGCTGATAGAAGGCGCCAGCGAAGGCGTAGGCCTGGGCCTTAAGTTTCTAAAGCACGTAGAGCGCTGCAAGGTGCTCATTCATATGTTGGATGCCTCAGGCTGCTTGGAAGGCCGGAGCATGGCCGAGGACTATGCCGTGTTATGCAAGGAGTTGAAGAAATTCAGCCCGGAGTTGGCGAAGAAGCCGCAGCTGGTGGTAGCCAACAAGTTGGACATTCCGGAGGCAAGGCAAGCCTACGAGGCGTTTTCAAAGCAGATGAAGAAGAAGCGGAAGGAAGTTTTGCCGATGTCAGCCCTGACAGGAGAGGGCGTTGGCGCACTGGTGGATGCGGCGGCGCAGCGTTTGTTTTTGGAGCCAAAGCGCACCCAAAGGGGAGGGTGAAGCCTTGCGCGCATTGGATGCAAGCGCACTCTTGCTGGATGAGCGCAAGCAGCGTATTGAAAAGGTTGTGGAACTTCGCACGCGCACATTGACGGTTGTCATGGAGGCTGTGGACGACTGGTTTAATGTCGCCGCTGTTGTACGCTCCTGCGAGGGGCTTGGGCTGCAGGAGCTGCACATTGTCCACCCTCACCCTCGCCTAAGCTTAAGCGACGCGGTGACGCAAGGCTGCCAGAAGTGGATGGATGTTTTTTACTATGAGAGTTTTGAAGCCTGCAGGCAGGCATTGAAAGCGCGCGGCTTCAGAGTTTTGGCCTCGGCGATTTCTTCAGAGCCGACGCAGGCGCCAAAACCGGCACGCTCACCAGGGCCAACGCAGTCACCAGGGCCAACGCAATCGCTGTATGACTTAAGTTTTCGCGAGAAGACGGCGTTGGTTTTCGGCAATGAGCGCTCTGGGGTTTCGGCTACAGCGCTTGAGGCGGCGGATGGCCATTTTTGGATACCGATGCAGGGTTTTTCTCAAAGCCTCAACGTGTCCGCCGCCGTATGCGCAACCCTGGTATACGCCCTTGGCTGGCGACACCACCACCTTGGCCAGGCGGGGGATTTACACCCTGAGGAAAAGGCCGCCCTCCGGGAGCGGTTTTCCGTCCTCTCCATTAAGCAGCACAAAAAACTTTTTCACTCAAAGTTGTGAATGATTCAGGAAGGCACCTCAAAAGAAAAGCTGTGGAGACTTTATGAAGACGTTGAAAAAAGCACTGTCTCTTTCGTATGGGTTGTTGGTTTTGTTTTCCGGGTTGGCCTTGGCGCAGGAGAAGCCAGAACAGAAAGAGACACTGGCGCAGCTGGTGGACAGGGTGCAGGCGTTTTATGAGAAAATTCAAGACTTCTCTGCCAACTTTGAGCAGCGCTACCACTACAAAACCTTTGACAGAACTCAGGCCTCAAGTGGGCGCGTCATTTTCAAAAAGCCTGCGCGCATGCGCTGGGACTATGAGAAGCCGACAAAGCGCAGTTTTCTGATTACGGAAAACCAAGTGCTCGCTTTGGACATGGCGGCGATGACACTGACAAAGACAAGCATTGAGACAGACAAACTCTCCGCAGCCGTCACCTTTTTGTGGGGCCGAGGAAACCTGAAAGAGGAATTCAACATTGCCCAGGTGGAGTGCAAAGGTTGCAAAGAAGTGCGTCTCGAATTGGTGCCCAAGAAAGCGGAGCCGCGCTTCCAAAAACTCTTTTTGGATGTGAACCCCAAAACAGCGCAGGTGGTACAAAGCATTGTGGTGGACCCGGACGGCAGTGAAAACCGGATTCGTTTTCTCAACTGGAAAGAAAACCAGAATTTGAAAATGGAACTCTTCAAACTCTCGGTGCCCGATGGGACACAATTTCTGGACATGACAAAGCCACTCCAAGCGAGCCCATGAAGCGCAGTCTTGTTTTCCTGTGCCTTTGTTGCCAGTGCCTTTGTGGGCTGTGTTTTTCCTGCAAGCATGCGCCGCCAGTCCAGGAGGGGGCACTTCCCCTAAAGGGAGTGGAGCTCGACTTATGGACAGACGGCGAAATGCTGTTTGCCTGGGGCCAGATAGAAGGGCAAAAAGCGCGGGTAGTGTTTTCTTCTGCAGACTTGGGAAACGCTCTGGCGAAAAACAAGCATTGCGCCGTGGGGCGGCAGACCGGAAAGGTTGTGCTGGAAGGGAAGGAGCGCAAGCTGATGCGTTTAAGTTGGGGCCTGGAGGGCAGAGCCCAAGGCAACATAGAAGCAGCCCTGGAGGAGGCGTGGAAAGTCCCTTCGCCTTCGAAGTTGCTTCGGCTTCGCGACGGGTTTGTGGTGGAAAATGACGACACGCCATGCGTCCTGCGGGTGGGAGTGCAAGAGATGGGCACTTTGCAGATGGCCTTTGAGAAGGGGCGCCTCAAGTTTGAAGAAGCAGGCTTTGCAGCGAAAGGGGAGCAGATTCGTTTTTCAGAGCACCCTCAATGGGGCATTCCCTTTGGGCAATTCATTGCTTTTATGAAGGGGAAACAAGTCCCCTTGCGCCTGGTATTGGAGACGAGCCAATGGCCAAGCCATGTGCATGAGAATGTTTTTTTGGGGCAAAGCATTTTTGAAGAAGACTCCACATGGGAGGAGCTGAAGCTTTCTGCGAAGACGGGTTTGCCAGCAGGAAGCTTCAAAGCCGAAGGCGGGGCCAGGCTTGGCCGCTATTGGCCCTGGGCAGAAGGAAGCCTGGGCATGAAAGCCTTCGAGTGTTGCCGTCTTGTATGGTCCCCCAGGGAAGGGGTGGCGACGTTGCAACTCCCCGAAGAAGGACATTAGACCGGTTTCACTTTGACATGATCTCTTCGTTGGGCTCCGGTTTCGCTCAGGTCATGCACTGAAGTGCACTCCCATCGCGAAATCCTCGCCCGCCTCGACCTCATGTAAAATTGAAACCGGTCTGTTAAATTGAATCACTCTAACATGAAAACAGTTTAGGAGTTCCCGCACAAACTTCCTCAATGCACCACCTCGATTGCTTGGTCATTGGCAGCATTTCTGGCCGTGAGTTTGAGAATGCCATTGGAATCCATCTCAAACCGAATTCTGATTTTGACAGTTCCCATTTTCCCGGGAGGAATTCCGACAAAAGAATACTCGCCTATTTTTTCGCCTGAGTTGTTGCCCTGGAAAAGCCGCAAAGTCAGCTCAGATTGGTTGTCAAAGCTCGTGGTGGCGACGACTTCTTTTGTTATAGGCAGCCGTGAACAACGAGGAATGACAACATGGAACGAGTTGTCCGCTTTTTCAAAGCTGATGTCCTGTGAGGTTAAATGGCTCAATTGAAAATGGACTTTGGAATTTTCTTGCAGCGAATGGCCCAGGACAGCTGCGCCCATGGCAGGATAGTCTGTTGCAGGCTCTACAAGCTGGGCTGAGCACTGAAGGCGTTTGCTCAAAAGTGCCCGGAAAGCAGGCATACGAGATTGGCCGCCAACGAGCACGACACGGCTGATTTTTGCGTGCGTTTCTTTCAGCAGACTTTCCACCAGCTGAACGGCGCGCTCAAGCGAGGGCGTTCCGAGCTCTTCGAGCATTTCCTGGCTTAAGCGAAAATTCAAGTCCAAGGGAAAAGAGCGCTCATCCATGGCGATGAATGGAATGTTGAAGTTCGTTTCTTGTTGCGCATCCAAAGCTTTTTTGGAGATTTCAGAGAGATTATAAATCCGCTGCATGGCGAGCGATTGTTGCGAAAGATTGATGCCCGTCTGTGAATAGAAGAGATTCATGGCATAATTCGCAATGGCCTTGTTAAAATCATTTCCCCCCAAATAAGGGTCTGTTTTGCTTGCAATGACTTCTATGTTGTCGCCGTGAATTTCGACAAGAGCGGTTTCAAAAACAGTGCCGCCAAAGTCGCAAACCAATACAAATTCCTGAGGTGCTTTTGCGTCTTTTGCAGACAAGGCAATGGCAAGCGGGGTGTTGAGCAATTGCTTGCACTGAATTCCAGAAAGCCTCATGGCTTCCATGAGCGCTTGACGTTGGAGATGTGAGAAGTCAGCAGGGACAACAACCACAGCGCTCAAAGGCTGCTCAGAAGAGAGGTTGTCAGGAAGCCCTTGCTTAAAATGCAGCAGCACCTTGGAGAGAATTTGAGCAGGCGTCAACTCCTGGTTTCCAAGGCACAACAAAAGCCCATCCTTGGTTTGGTGAATTCCAAAACGGATTGGACTGTAATTTCGCAGGAACTCAACGGGAAGCACTTTGCGGCCCAGCAGAGGGTGATAGTGAGACACCGTGAGAGCAGGTCTCAAAAAGAGCCGCTGCATGGCCAGATTTCCCTGCAGCTCCTGCCCCCTGTCGTCGATTCCATAGGCATTGGCACAAGCTTCCCCTTGTTTTTGGAAGCTCCATTGCTGCTCAACGCGCTGTGCAGAATACGCCACAATCTTCGTTGAGCCTATGTCAATGCCGATAACGGGGGTTGAGTCCACGCGCCAAATCCAAGAGTCCTATTTTCGTGGCCAATATCCAAAGCACTTCTTCCCATAAAAAAAACAGAAGTCTATCCTTTTCAGTCAACACAGGAGATGTATTCCTTTGGAGCATCCCAAGTGGTTTTGGCTTGTTTTTTTCCTTCAACTGAGCATAATCGAGTGTTTAATTTCACACTTATTTGTCTTTATGCGGGTTTATGCCGCTGATTGACCGCTTATGGATGTCCAAAGGCTTAGCTTAAGCTACTTTGAGAAGGCGATGCAAACATGAAAGATGGACAACTTCTGCATTTCTTTTGTGGCAAGGGGGGCTCAAGCAAGACATTGTTGTCATCCGCTTTTGCCTTACGCACATCCCTGGCTGCGACGAAGCAAAAGTGGCTCCTTGTTTCCTGGGAGAACAGGGGGAGCTTGTCAGAGCTGCTTCAGACAAAGCTTTCACCTCAGCCGAAAAAACTGGACGGAAAAAACCTCTATGCTGCGGAGTGCAGTTGCACAAAGCTTGCGGAAAAATGGGCAGGTGCCTGGAAGGCTTCGTTGGACAAGTATGCTCAAAAAGCGGGGATACTGACCAAAGAGGAAGTGTTGAAACTCATTGTGCCGGCCACGGAATCTCTCAAGGATGTTGCTGGCTTATTCTGGCTGTGGGAGTTGTTGGAGAGCCAGCGTTTTGACGGAATTGTTGTGGATGGTCCTTCTGTAGGCTCCAGCATACGGCTGCTGGGTGCTGTTCCGCGTCTGCGCGCCTATTTGTCGTTGTTGAGAAACGAGAAGGCGGCCAAGGCCTCCAAGACAGCGTCGAAGCAGGCTTTGCCATTGGGCGAATGGACAGAGCTTTGCGAGAAGCTTTCTGCCTGGATGAAAAATCCAGAGAGTTTTGCTTGGCGCATTGTTGCATTGGCCGAGCCTTTGGCGGAGGCGCAAACCAAGGCTTTGCTTGCAGAGCTTAAGTCACAAGGCATGACGCCTGCGGAGCTTTTGGTTGCGCAGGTTGAAGCCAAAGAGGAGGGCCCGGCAGTCTTTGCCCGCCGCGGCCTGCAGGCGCCTTCTGTCCGCAAATATGGAAGTTGGTGTTCGCAAGTTTCTTTGGTACAGCGTCGCGCACAAGCGCCCGCGGGGATGGAGGGGCTGTTGGCCTTCATAAAGGATTGGGAGCCCCTTCGGGAGACGAAGGCTTTGGCTTTTGCTGCGCATGAGGGCCCTCCTCCCTTGGTGAAGACGCCTTCGATGCCGGACATTGCGGCGCCTCCTTTGCCCCCGACGCGGTTTTTATTTTTTGGGGGCCCCGGAGGAGGAGGAAAAAGCACCTGCGCCGTAGCCGCAGCGGTAGCGCTCACTGAAAAAGAGGGCCCCGTGCTTCTCTTGTCGACGGACGCAGTGCATTCGCTTTCGGATGTTTTGCAAAACCGTTTGATGGATACAGAGTCTCAGGTGAGGGGGACAAAGGGCCTGTATGCCCGGGAGTTGGATGCGCAAGTGTGGTTAAACGGGCTAAGAAAGCGTCTACGGGAGAAGTTAAGTTGGGTATGGGCAGCAGATTCTTCCGGAGCAGACTTGGGGTGGGCGAAGGATTTGATAAAAAACCTTTTGGAATTAAGTCCACCAGAGCTGGAGGATTTTGCCATCATCCATGTACTGACGGACGCCTTGGTACAAGAGCGCTTCAAGCGCATTGTCATTGACTTGCCGGATGATTTGACGGCGTTTCGGTTTTTGGATGCGATAGGGCCCATGCGCTCCTGGTTACAAGGTTTGCGCGGGGCATTTTCGAGGCACCGTTCCAAAGGTTTTGCTGCATTTTTGGAAGAGGTGTCTTTTTTGGAGCAGCGGCTTGAGCGTTTTGAGGCAGCGTTGTCAAACCCTGCCGAGTCGCGATTCATTCTCGTAGGGCGCGCAGAAGCCTCTGTAGTGCCGGCGTTTCAGCGTTCCATTGCTTTTCTCAAAGCGCACAAATTCCCTCTGGAGCGCGTTATTTTGAATCGCGTTTTTCCCAAGTCAACCTGTGCATTGACAGAAAAGCGACGCTTGCAAGAGTTGGAGGTTGCCAAGTTACTGGAAAAGAAGCTTCATGTACCTTTGACGGTAGCGCCTGCGCTTGGGCGTTTTCCGGCAGGACTTCGAGAGCTCAAAGCATTCCGCACCGCGTGGTATGCTTTGTCTTTAGCACCACGCAGCAAAGCCGCCTAAGAGGTTGCCCACCATGGCTTTAAAAATGGCATATGTTTTAGATTTTGAGCGACCGTTGGTTGAGCTTGAAAACAAGATAGAAGAGCTCAAAGTGTTGAATGAAGCGGACTTCAGCCCGGAAGTCCGCCGCCTGGAGAAGCAAGCGAAGAAGCTGAGGGAGAAGATTTTTGGTGGGCTAACGCGGTGGCAGGTTGTACAGCTTTCCAGGCACAGTGCGCGTCCCTCTTTCCTGGACTATTTGCATTCTTTGTTTACGGATTTTTGTGAGTTGTCCGGGGACCGCTGTTTTGCCGATGACATGGCGATGATAGGGGGCCTTGCAAAATTCGAGGGGCAACCCGTGGTGGTGATAGGCCACCAGAAGGGGAGGAACACCAAAGAGAACATGGTCCGGAATTTTGGTATGCCCAGGCCTGAAGGCTATCGCAAAGCACGTCGGCTGATGGAGCTTGCTGCCCGGTTTTCCCGTCCGCTGTTCACCTTCATTGATACGCCGGGGGCCTATCCAGGAATTGGCGCAGAGGAGCGTGGCCAGGCGGAAGCCATTGCGGTGAATTTGGAGCGAATGGCTGCGTTGCCGGTGCCCATTCTTTCAACCGTCATCGGCGAAGGCGGCTCCGGAGGTGCTTTGGCGATTGGCGTTGCAAACCGGGTATTGATGCTTGAGCACAGCATTTATTCCGTCATCAGCCCGGAAGCCTGCAGCTCCATCCTCTATCGTGATGCGACCAAAGCCTCCAAGGCGGCGGAGGCTTTGAAGTTGACGGCGAAGGACATTTTGAAGTTGAAAGTCATCGACGAGGTTGTAGCTGAGCCTTTGGGAGGAGCCCACCGCGACAAAGCCAAAGCGGCAGAGCTTCTGGGGGAGGCGCTGAAAAAGCATTATCAACAGCTCACAAAAATGACGCCAAAACAACTGATAGAAGAGCGCTATGAGCGCTTTCGGGCGATGGGGGCTTTTTCTATGCCATGAAGAAGCGACCTTTTATTGTTGCATTGGATGGGCCTTCAGGAGCAGGCAAATCAACGCTGGCAAGAGAGCTGGCAAAGCGTCTTCAATTCCTTTGGATAGACACAGGAGCCATTTACCGTTGTTTGAGCCTGGCTGTTTTGCGAGCGCACGGGGGCGTTCCTGCGCAGCGCGAGAGCATTTCAAGCCTTGTGTCCAACCTCCGTATTCGCTTTCAGCAAGAAGGCCACCGCGTCTTTTTGAACGAAGAGGATGTCAGCGAAGCCATCCGGAAACCTGAGTTGTCTTTGCTGACGAGCGAGCTGTCCGCCTGGCCGGAAGTCCGAGCTGCATTGTTGGAGTACCAGAAAACTTTAGCGCTGTCTGCTCCCCGAGGGGCCATTTTGGATGGCAGAGATATAGGCACGGTGGTTTTCCCCGATGCCGACATAAAGTTTTTTATAACGGCAAGCCCCCAGGAACGTGCGCAGCGTCGTCAGAAAGAATTGGCTGCTCAAGGCATTTTGAAGACGGTTGATGAGGTATTGTTGGAGCAGAACAAGAGGGATTTGGCCGACAGCCAGCGCGCGTTTGCTCCTTTGAAACAAGCGGAGGATGCTTTGCTGATGGATACAAGCGAGCAGAGTTTAGAGCAAGCCATCGACGGACTGGAGCGCGAAATGAGGCGCTGTTTGAAAGAGCGCTTTGTCTAGGGACACCCCCTAAATCTCTATCTATGTTGTTCAGAAATTTGTGTTAATTTGGGTGGCAAAGAGGTGCAGAGAATGTCGTTTCAGGCTGACGAACATACAGGACATTGCCTAGGGAAGTATGAGTTGCTGTGTCGCATGGCCGTTGGCGGAATGGCTGAAATATTTCTCGGTTTTTCGAGGGCAGGGGTGTGGGCAGGCAAAGCGGTCGTCCTCAAGCGTATGCTGGCGGATCATGAAGAGGACACGGAGGCCTTGGAGCTTTTGCTTCAAGAGGCGAAGCTGATGGCGGGGCTCAATCACCCCAATGCCGTGAGGGTGTTGGATTTAGAAGTCACCGAAGAAAATGTATGTTTGGTGATGGAGTTTATTCCGGGTTTAAACTTGGAGGAACTCGTAGGGCATTTCAAAGAGCCTTTGCCTCTGGGATTGACGCTTGCCGTGCTTCGCGGAGCCGCTTTGGGGCTCAATCATGCCCACAACTATTGCGGCGAGAAAGGGCAGCCTGCGCCCATTGTTCACAGGGATGTGACGCCAAGAAACATCATTTTGAGCTTTGATGGCCGAAGCAAGGTTTTGGATTTTGGCATTGCTCGAATTGTCGGTGAGCGACGCAGGACTGCAGAGGGAATGGTGCGAGGCACTTCTTCCTATATGTCGCCGGAACAAGCGACAGATCAACCCATCGACATTCGAACAGATATTTTTTCTTTGGGTGTTATTTTTCACGAACTTTTGACAGGTGAGCGTTTGTTTGCACGCGGGAAACCCTTGCAAGACATGATGGCTGTTTTTCAAGGTGCGATATCCTTGCCCTCTCAGACAAACCGAAAACTTCCCAGGAGCATTGACAATTTAGTGCTTCGAATGCTGGAGCGCTCTGTGGAAAAGCGCTTTCAAAACATGGGAAGCTTTGTAGAAAGATTAGACAAGGATTTTGCAACAATTGTATGGACAGAAGCAGAGTGTTCGAAATTTATGCAAAAGCATTTTTCAAAGCGAAGAAGTGACATTGAGAGCATGCTTTCAATGATTGATGTTTCTATTGCGCCTTCTGTTTTGAGTCAACGTCGTCCTTTTGAGGATGCTCGAACAATTATTGAAAGTCGCTCTTCCAACAGACAAAAATCTTTTTTTAATAAAGAATATGATCAGGAAGTCACAGCATTAATCGACGAGCACGGAAACCCCTGGGGTGTTCCTCCAAAAACTGGGGACACGGCGCGTGCTGTTTCCGCGTCAGCTCCTGCAATGATTCATTCTCGGGCAGATGATTTTACTACGGAGGAAGAAACATTTTTTTTGCGCTCTCCTGACGTTTCGGCACCCAAGGAGGCGGAAACCCCAGAAGTCAAAAACGAGGGGGAGACCATTCGAGAGAAGACGGCATTTCTTGTTGGGTTTTTAGAAGTTTTCAAGAGAGGCGACGTTTCTTCGCTTTATTGGCGTCTTCTGGGAATTATTCTCATAGGTTTTGCTTTAGGAATTGGTTGGTGGAGTGGAAACAAAGGCTATCTTCGGCGGCTCGCAGAAGAGAAGCAAACGGGGGTACCGGCGCAGGTTCAGGAAGAAAAACATTCCACCGAAAGCGGGGATGGCGTGGAGAAGACCCCATAGTTTTTGCTTTTTTTGATTGGCCAAGCATTTTCATTTTAAATGATACAGCGTCAAAAGCGAGTGAAAGCGAAGAGCTCTGCAGCTGAAATAAGCACTAAATAGAGCATAAAAATTTATGTCACTCTTTTGTCATACCTGTGTGCAAAATAAAAGATTTGAGGCAAAACAGTGAATGAAAGCAGCATGCAGATAAGAATGCCTCCCACAATCATAATGGCCAAAGGTTTTTGAATTTCTGAGCCCATGCCTTGAGACAAAGCGGCAGGAAGCAACCCGACAGAGCCCATGAGAGCTATCATTAATACAGGCCTCACTCTTTGCCGCACGGCATTATCAATAGCTATTCGCAGATTGTGACTGCGTTGCATGGTGCGCCTCATTAACGTAATTAGCAATATGCTGTCTATGGCTGTTATTCCAAATAGAATAATGAAACCAATGCCGGCAGAAATGCCAAAAACAGTATTCGTAATCCACAGCGATATAAATCCACCAATGAGAGCATAGGGCATGGCGCTGGCCGCAATCAAAGTGTCTTTCAGGTTGCCAAAGTTTAGATATAACAATAACAATATAATGGTTATTACTGCAGGAATGATGAGCATTAAGCGCTCTGTGGCGCGTTGTTGACTTTCAAACTCTCCTGCCCAAACCATTTTGTTTTCGGATTTTAATTGAACATGTTCAGCCACTTTTTTCTTGGCTTCCGCAATGGTTGAGCCTAAGTCTCGGTTTCGCACACTAAATCCAACGCCGACATAGCGGCTGCTGCCTTCGCGATATATAAATGTTGGACCCGTAATAAAATGAATATCTGCGATTTCTTTCAATGGAACATATTTGTCATCCATTGTTGGAATCAGAATATTTCCAATTTTGTCCTCATTGTCTCGAAACTCTTTTTGGAAGCGCACTTTGATGTCAAAAGTTCTTTCCCCTTCATAAAACTTTGAAACAGCTTTTCCACCTATGGCCATTTGGATAACGGCTTGGGCATCCGCCATAGAAACTGCATATTGAGCCATGCGTGACTCTTCAAGTTTTATTTGCAATTCCGGCAACCCTATGCTGCGAAAAATATTGACGTCTTCAACGCCTCTCACATCAGAAATGGCCGCAGCTGTTTGGGTTGCAAGCGCTTCCAGTTGATGGAGGTTGTCTCCAAATATTTTAATGACAAGAGAGCTTTTAACTCCGGCAACATATTCTTCGACGTTATCCTGTATGGGTTGACTAAAGCCAAATATGATTCCGGGATAGAGTTCTAAGGTGTTTTGCATTTCGCTAATTAAGTTGTCTTTTTTGATTTTCCTTTTCCACTCTTTTTCTGGTTTCAATTGCACATGAAATTCTATATTGAAAAAACCTGTGGGGTCTGTTCCGTCATTAGGACGGCCTGTTTGTGACAGTACAAATTGTACTTCATCAAACTCGCGAAGCTTTTGTTTCATTTGTCGGGTGAGTTTTACAGACTCCTCCAAATTGACGCTGTTTGGCAATGTAGCCCTCACATAAACAGCTCCCTCATTCATGCTTGGAATAAATTCAGTCCCCCAAAAGCTAAAACGCAAAATGCACACGACAACCAGCGAAAGGAAAACAAAAATAGTCCCTTTTCTATATCTGGAGCTCAACAAATATATTTTATAAAGCGTTGATGTAAATGTCCGGCTGATGAAATTGCTTTTCTCTTTAATCTGTTTTGTCAAAAGCAATTTGCACATGACGGGGACATAGGTGAGGGCCAAAATGAGGGAGCCCAGCAATGCATAGCCCAGAGTAAAGGCCAAAGGGGCAAACATTTTCCCTTCTACTTTTTGAAAAGAGAGGATGGGGAATAAAGCTACAACGAGGATAAGCTGAGCAAAGAAAATATTGGAGGCTACCGTTCCGGCGCTTTTTTTAATGAGACCACCTTTAAGGACTTCAGAAAAACGTTCACCAAGCTCATGAGAACGTTTTTCCATTGCCACAAATATAATTTCAGTAATAACAAGTGTTCCCTCAAGCAAGAGCCCAAAGTCCAAAGCCCCCATGGAGATGAGGTTGGCAGGCAACCCCTGTATTCGCAACATGATGATAGCGAATAAAAACGACAAAGGGATGACAGAGGCAACAATGAGCGAAGTTCGCCAATTATAAAGGAAAATAAAGACAACTAAAGAGACTAACAAAATTCCTTCCAGCAAGTTTCTCAACACAGTGCGCACCGTCGTGTTGACCAGCGTTGTGCGGTCCAGGAAGGGTTTAATTTTGACATTCTCTGGCAATATTCTGTCGTTGAGTTCTGATATTTTTTCTTTGAGACGAGCAATCACTTCCCCGGGATTTTGCCCTCGCAACATGACGACAATGCCTTGAACAACATCATCCTTTTCATCAAGTCCAACTTGACCTAAACGTGGGTTAGACGAAACACTAACGGAAGCGACTTGTTTTACACGAATAGGTGTTCCGCCCTTAACCTCTATTAATATGTTTTCAATATCCTCTATGCTTTCAAGCAAACCAATGCCTCTGACGACAAAAGCTTGGCTTCCTTTTTGAATAACATCGCCACCCACGTTGATGTTGCTGTTGGACACAGCTTCATAAACTTTTAGGGGTGACAAGTTATAGTTAATGAGCTCAATGGGGTTAATTCGGATTTCAAATATTTTTTCTTCTCCGCCAAAGCTGACAATGCTTGCCACCCCCGGGACAGACAACAATTCTCTCTCTATAACCCATTCGTTGATTGCGGATTGTTCTCGAATGGGCAAATTGCTCTCTAATACATAACGATAAATTTCCCCGGTGGCGCCAGAAGGCGGCTCAATCGAAGGCTCCGCGCCTTCAGGCAACTCGATACCTTGCATTCGATTGGCTGCATATTGTTGAGCAAAAAAGTCATCGATATGGTCTTCAAAGATGACAGTGACGACAGACAAGCCAAACAAGGATATTGAGCGAACATCCGTTTTGTTTGGAATGGTGTTCATTTCGCGCATGATGGGCAGAGTTACAAATTTTTCTACCTCTTCAGCGCTGCGCCCAGGCCATTGAGTAATAATTCTTGCCCTGGTGTTGGTGACGTCTGGATAAGCCTCAATGGGAGTGTTTTTCCAACAAACCAGTCCTGTGACAAACAATACGCCCGTCAAAAACAAGACAAGCACATGATTGCGAAGCGAAAGTGCAATAATATTTTCTACGAATTTATGCATGAGATTGGTTTTTGCTTAACTCAGAATAAATGAGCAGTTGATTTTTAATAACAATTTCTTCGCCTTCAGAGAGTCCTCTGGAGAGATAGGAAGTTTCTCTATGGTGTCCTTCCAGAAAAACCTCTTTAATTAAAAAGTTTTTTGATGGCTCCATGACAACAACAAAATAACGGTTTTTGTCAAAAATAAGGGCATCTGACGGAATGGAAACAAATTGTTTGCTGGTTTCATTTTTTAATTTCACTGCCACAGACATTTCAGGCTTGAATTTGAGCTGTGCATTTCTCATAACAATTCTCGCTTTGAGCACTTTTTCTTCAGGATCGAAAACTTGTGACAGTGAATTGATTTTTCCGTGAAATGTCTCACCTGGATAGGACAAGGCCGTTATTTCTGCATCCATGCCTTCTCGGACAAAAGGAAGACTGCTGGCATAAATATTGGCATGAATCCAAACAGTTTCTAAATCAGAAATAGAAAACAAAGGCTCACTGTCTGCAGAAATGGTAGTTCCTGAGGAGACTCTTCTGTGCACGATATGCCCTGTCATGGGAGCTTTGATAGAGAAAGAGCCATTGCCCTTGCTGGCGCCAAATACAGCCATATCCGTTTTGATTTTCTTTAAAGCAGCCTGGACTTGCCTTAGTTTGCCTTGGGCTTCTATGAGCTCCATTTCAGACAACATATTGTCGTCGTACATTGCTTGAGCAGCCCTCAAGGCGCGCTGCGCTGTTTTTTCTTCTGTTTCCAGGGAAATTTGCTCTGATTGCAATGCACTCAAGTCTGTGCTTCGAATGTCGAGCAAGGGTTGCCCTTTTTGAACTTTGTCTCCAAGAGAAAAATATACGCGATCCACTACTCCGCTGATTAAAGGCACATAATGAATTGTTTTGTCAGGGTTAAATTCCACTTTTCCTGTCAAAATCAATTCTCCTTCCTGATTGTTCAGTGTGGCCTTGGTTGTTTGTACATTTTGAAGAAAGGATGGCTTTATCACTTCTTCTGGGTTTACAGCCCCTCGCTTTGACACATTTTCTGAGCAAGAAAATTCTGAGCAAGAAAATGAAAATATGACAATAAAGAGGAGAGGGTTTTTTGTTTTTATTGGTCTTCTCATTGTATTGTGCTTCTCATTGTTGGATATCCAAGCCAATTTTATGCTGCAATTCTTCAAATTGAATGTTCAGGTTTTTTTTGGCTGCCAATAGTATTTGTTTGTTGGACTTATAAGCATCCATGAAATCAATATATTCAAGCATGCTGATGTTTCTGTTTAAAAAGTTCCTTGCATAGACTTCCAGCATATTGTCAAACTCTGCCGACAAGTGGCTGTTGTCTATTTTGTTATAAAACTCATAGGCTTGAGAATAGTTGTTGAAAAATTCCACTGTTTCATGTCGAGCTTGGTTTTGTTGTTGTCGCGCCATATATTGACTTCGTTGTTGGCTTATGTGGGCTATTTTTATATTGCCTTGATTTCTGTCGAAGATGGGCAAGTCAATGCTGAGTCCGACCCCCCAAAAGTCTTTCCAGGTGCTTCCATAACGGTCATAAACAAGGCTGAGAGTTAAGTCTGGAATGCGGTGTGCTTTTTCATAAGCCAATGACTTTTCGAAATATTGTGTTTGTAATTTTGAAAGTTTTATGTCAGGTCGATTGTCTAAAGCGGTTTCGATTAAATGATTCAAACTCATGTTTTGAGGAGAAGGAAGGGTCCGCTGGCTATCTGTTATTTCAATGGATGTCGATGGTTCTAATCCTATCAACACCTTGAGGGTTTTCAGTTGCTCGTTGAAGGCTATTTGGTTTTCCTGGGATTCGTTCTCAATCTCAAAAAGCGATGCTTGCAACCTTAATAATTCATGTTTTGCGACGTTTCGTTGCAAGACTTGGTTTTGATATTTTTCTACGAGTTGAGAGAAAATCTCTATTTGTTTTTCCAAGGTTTTTTGATATGATTGGATATAAATTATTTCATGAATAGATTTTCTCAGCTCTACTCTTAAATCTCTAAGCAGCTCTTCAAATTCTTGAGTGGCGATTTCTTTTGAAACTTTCTCACGCTGAACAAGTTTCCTTCTTTTTCCGGAAATTTGAATTAATTGACTCAGTTCCATGGAGACTTGTGTATTTCTGCCAAAAGAGCCAGAAACAGGAGGGACAACCTCTCTTTCTCCTTCGCGTTGCCCTCTTGTGCTCCAGGCACTGAATTCACCAATAGAAAAAGTGGGGTTATCCCATAGTTTGGCTTGCATTATTTCCGCATCGGCAAGAGCAACATTCATCTGCTCAGCAATGAGTTGCAGATTTTGTTTCAAAAAAAGAGCTTCAATTTGTTCTGAAGTGAGTGTCAGTTTTTGTGGTTCTTCTGCCAAAGCAACATGCAGCAGAAAGACATACAAGATGAACACCATATGTTTTTTCATTTTTTATCCATGAAGAGCTCAAACCGTTTTTTATTGAGCAAAGGTTGTGCCAGCGATAAAAACTCAAAAATTCAGCCCATCCTTGTCTGTAAAGTCGTTTTTTGCGACACTTCAGTCCTAAACGACGACCATGAAACTTGCCACACGGATGACGCTTGCGCTGGGTAGCTGCGCCCTTGTGTTGTTTGGCGGGGCGGGGTGGGTGCAGCTCTATTATGAGGAGAGGGACTTAAGGGCAGTCGCCCAAAACGAAACCCTTCTTTTGGGGCGGAGTTTGCAGACGGCCTTTGAAAATGCCCTGAGGGACAAGCAGCTGGAGGATGTAAGAGAAACCCTGGAAGACTTAGCGCTTGTCGATTCATCGGTAGCGGTGTTTGTCTACGGCGCGGAAGGCCAGCTGCTGGGGGCTTCAGCGCACGCCAAGCCCTTGCAAGCTGGCGTCAGAGTGGAAAAGCAGGCCAGAGCCAGCCATGAGCCCGTCATTGAATTTGTGCCTAAGCATAACCCGGACATATTGCGCCTGCGTCTTGGCCTGGCAGTGGAAAGCACGCTCGGCACGCCCTATGTGGTGTTAGAAAAAACGCTCGCCGAATTGCAAAGAGACTTGTCGGCAACGCGGCGCAACATTTGGCTGACCACCCTGTTGTATGTGCTGGCGACAGCCGCGCTCACCTTTTTTTTAATGCGTCGCTACGTAGGCCGACCGTTATGGCGCATGGTTTCCAACATGAAGCGCGTAAGGGCGGGGGATTTAAGCATCCCCCCGGTGGTTTCCCAAGGAGACGAGGTAGGGGAGGCGCAAAAAGAGTTTGAGCACCTGGTGAAGGACTTGGAGGCCGCCCGAGCAAGCGCCGACCAGGAATTCGAAGCCCGCCGCCATATGGAGCGTGCTTTGCAGAATGCTGAAAAACTCATTGCCCTGGGCCACCTCTCCGCGGTTATGGCGCATGAAATTGGCTCGCCCTTGCAAATTCTCGAAGGCCGCGCCCGCGCCCTGGAGAAACATGCCGATGACGCTGCGGCAACGCGCCGCGTTGCCGCCATGCTTGTGGCACAAACCGAGAGAATTACGCGGCTCGTTTCGCAGATGCGCTCCATCACCCAGCGTCCGCCTGCCATGCGAACCCAGGTGGATGCGCATGCCTCTGTAAGCGCGGTTGTCGCTCTGTTGGAATTAGAAGCGCGCCGTCGGCAAGTGGAGATTCGTGTGACGTGCAGTGGGAGCACCCAAGTGTTTGTCGACGCAGATCAACTCCAACAAATTTCGCTCAACCTCCTTCGCAATGCGCTGGATGCTTCGCCGCCCAAGTCCACCGTACATGTCCACTTAGGGGGCGACGATGAACTCTTTTCTGTAGAAATCAGCGATGAGGGGCCAGGCATTCCCGAGGCTGACCGTCCCCATCTGTTTGAGGCATTTTTCACCACCAAAGCCGAGAGGGGAGGCAGCGGTTTGGGGCTTTCGGTCGTCAAGTCCTTGGTACAGGAAAATGGTGGCACAGTGGAGTTTGTTGAGGACACGTCCCCAGGCCCAGGCCCAGGCCCAAGCTCAGGCTGTGTGGTGCGAGTCACTTTGCCGCGACATGAACTACCCTAAATGGTCTTTTTGTCCTCAGCTGAACGAAGCGAGCAGAGGCCGCTCTCAAGTGCACTCCCATCGCAACCCATGCCCCCTTCGTCCACCTGAGAACAAAAATCCTCATTTAGGGACATGCTACACATGTCCCCTCTCAAAATTGAGCGCAGCGAAGCAATCAAAGCAGTTAAGCCAGGAGTGTTCTATGACTTCTTCACCCAAGCTTCTCATTGTTGATGATGATCCAGGCGTCGTCTCCTGGCTGGTAGACGCGCTTTCCGAAGAAGGCTTTTCGGTCGTGGGTGAAACCTCCGCCCAAAGCGTGCTGCGCCTCTTGCAGGAGAAAACCTTTGAGCTCGTCATCTCTGACATTGAAATGCCGGAAATGCGGGGCTTGGAGCTTTTGCGCGCCATTTTGAAAAAATACCCTGGCCAGATGGTGTTGTTGATGACCGCCTTTGGCTCCATCGACTTAGCCATGGAAGCTGTACGCGCCGGCGCCGTTGATTTTTTAGCCAAACCTTTTCGCATTGAAGCCCTGGTGCTCGCCATTAAGCGGGCTTTGCGCGAACGGCAGATGCGCCGGGAAATTGTCCGCCTGCGCAAAGTGGCGATGCGCGAAGCGCCCGAGGGCATGGCTGTGCAAAGCAGTGCCATGCAACGGGTGTTGGAATGGGCGCGTCGCGTGGCCAAAAGCCATTTGCCTGTGCTGATTACCGGCGAGAGTGGGGTGGGAAAGGGTGCATTGGCCCGCTTCATCCACAAAGCCAGTGAGCGCAAAGCCGACAGCTTTGTGCAGCTGAACTGTGCTGCGCTCCCCGTCGGCATTGCGGAAGCCGAGCTGTTTGGCGTACGCCGAGGTGCTTTTACCGATGCCAAAGAGGACAGGGCCGGTGTTTTTGAGCAAGCACATGGTGGCACTTTGTTTCTCGACGAAATAGGCGAGCTGTCCATGGAGCTTCAGCCAAAGCTCCTCCAAGTCCTTGAATCCAATCATCTGCGCCCGCTTGGAAGCAGCGTCGATGTTGCCGTGGATGTGCGCATTATAGCTGCCACCAACCGTCCCCTGGAAGATGCGTTACGCGAGCGTTGTTTTCGTGCAGATTTATATCATCGCCTGAATGTGGTGCGCCTTGAAATTCCGCCCTTGCGCGAGCGTGTCGAGGACATTGAGCTGATTATAGAACAAGTGCTGCACACCATGGCAAAACGCTCCCAAGGTGCGCCCGTGGGCGTTTCTCTCGAAGCCATCCGTTGGTTGCGCAGCCAGCCATGGCCTGGCAATGTGCGTGAGCTGATGAATGCCATTGAGCGCGCCGCTGCCCTCACCGAGAATGACGTGCTTACGCTGGAAGATTTTGCCTTGCAGCACGGCCAAGGCGAAGGCAGCGTCGTTGAGCAGGCCGCGGGTGACGACTTGTCGCTTGCGGAACTGGAGCGCGCTTACATTCGTCGTATTTTGCAAAAAACCGCAGGCCATAAAGGCAAAGCCGCCAAAATTTTAGGCGTAGATCGCCGCACCCTCTACCGCAAGGTTGCTGAGTTAGAGGGCGAAGCCCCAAAAGAGGAGGAGGAACCCTAAAGGCTTGTGCGAAACTGCAATGCAAGAAGGCACAATGTGGTTTTGTGTGGCATTTGAGGGCAGAAACAAAATACGCTCTTATTTCAAGCATGAAGAAGCGAGAAGAAGGCATTTTCATTCTGTATTGTTTTAGAAAATTGTGCTGATTAAAGAAGAAGGGTTTGAATACAAGAGGGAAAGCAACATAGCCAGAACAAGCCTTTGAGAAAATAATGTGGGCTGCTCAAATTAACTCTAGACAGCTCTACGGCAACCATGCAAAACTCCTGCTGCCTCAAAATGGGGCATGCTAACCAATAAGTAAAAGGATGTTAAGCAGACATGGCAACTGGTACCGTAAAGTGGTTTAACGATGCAAAAGGTTTTGGTTTTTTAACGCAAGATGGTGGCGGAGAAGATGTATTTTGTCACCACACTGCAATAGATATGGGGGGATTCCGCACTCTGTCTGAAGGCCAAAGGGTTGAATTTGAAGTAACGCGTGGCGCGAAAGGATTGCAAGCGATTAATGTGCGTGCTGTTGGTTAATCCAAGTTAAAGCCTTGAATTTCAAAATTTAAGGCTTTGGCGGGGGTTTTCGAGGATCGCTGTCACTTTGAAAGCAAAGTGATGGCGATTTTTTTATGGGCACGCCAGGGTTGCTTCCAGGGGAGCAGGGTTGCTTCCAGGACAAGGCACTTTCTTGAAGAGGGGAGCCGCAAGCCCTCCTTTGAAAGAACAAAGCCTCCTTCGGCCGTCCTCGACGTAGCGCTGCCGCGCCTGCGAGGTTTGTCTGGTGGACAAACCTGCCGTGGAGGGAGGGATGAAGGGCCCGAAGTCCAGGCCGCGGGGCTGTGTTTTTCCCCCAGCCCCCAGGGGTGAACGAAGCGGAGGGAAAGAGAAGAGAGCGTGCGCTTTCCTCTTTCTTGGATTTGTGCGGACGCTCCAAAAAAGTCTACGCTCCTAAGGAGAATTCCGCCCCCAGCGCGAGCGGCTTTGGGGAGTGGCGGAGGGCACAAGTGGATTTTCATACGCGTCAAGTTTTTGGTTTGCGGAGGACTTCTTTGGCCGTTTTCTTGACCTCGAAAGACTTGCGTTTAGGCTTCATTGCGACGTGCATGTAGCAAGTCAGGATGCTTTGTGCTGGAGGTTTTTATGAACGACAATCGAGATGGCAAAAGAGCTTCTATTGATATTTTTATGAACAAGTATGTGAAGGGCGTTCCCTATATGGCGCATGTTTCAGACATTTCGCGAAACGGCGTCTCGCTTTCCACATTGATAGAGCCGCAGCTGGGGGGAAAGCGCGTAGGGTTGCAATTCCAACTTCCAGGAAGCGAAGAGGTTATTTATGCGGAAGGCGAGGTTGTCCGAGAGTGGTTGGATGTGGAAGACAGAGAAGGCTCAGGAATCCGCTTTACATTGTTGGCAGAACGTCATCGAAAGATGATTGACGACTATGTGGAAAAAAACCACGCCCCTTCCCCCTGGCGTTAACAAGTTTTTCCTGCAAGGGCTCCTTTGGGCAGGCATGGTGGGCGTGTTGTTCAGTGAGGCTTCGTGGGCCAACCAATGGCCCATAGAGCCTCCCCCGGAGGCGGCCTATGTGGACTGGGAAAACTTGAGCATTGGCGTAAGCGGCAAAGCTCCCCCTCATTTTTTGGTGTCCAGTGTTGTGCAGTCCCGTTCAAGTGCTGAGCGCCTTGCGAGGCTGAATGCTGCAGAGCGTTTGTTTTTTCTGGTTCGCGAGTTGCGCTTAAACAGCAGGCTGACATTGGGAGAGTGTGCTCCGGAGAGCTCATTGAAAGAAGGGCTTGCGCAATTGCTTTTGTCTCGAACGCCGACGGCACACTGGCGGTTTTCGGATGGGGGCCAGAGCTTTTTTTTCCACTTGCCTTTTTCTGCGTTGTCTCCCCTTTGCCCGGAGTTTTCGAAGGCCATTGCGCAGCTTCCTGCTTTGTCTGTGGACTTGTCTGTGGACTTGTCTGCGGAGGAGATTTTTGCCAAACAAGGCGAAGCGAAAGTGCTTTGGGTAGCCCCCTCTCAAGAGGAGAAGACAGAGCCATGCCTGTTTCCCGTGTTGTTTTCGGAGGACCGGAGCTGGGTTTTGGATACAGCAGCGGAGGGCTATGTTGTTGTGTGGAGTGCCAAAGCGCCTGCACAGACACAACAAGCAAGGCCCTCAAAAGCAGCCACTTCAAAAACAGCACCCTCCAAAGCGGCGCCTTCAAAAACGCATGGAACGGTGCCTCAACATTCTGTTGCATGGACTGTTCAGGCCGTACAACGAGCGCATTGTGGTTTTGAGCTTGGCAACGAAGCGGCTGCCAAAGTGAAGTCAAAAATCCATGCGAAGCAACTTGGGCAGCGCATTGTTGTCAAAATACAGGGGAAGGGAAAGTGAGGGGCACCCTGGCATTGAGTTTGGCTTCCTGGGCTTGCGTATCCACTGCGCCCCCTCCGGCGGGGGGGGCTTTGGAGCCCTGGGAAAAAAAATGGGAGAGTCAATTCGAGAAGAAGGAGAAGGATACAGAAAAGAGGGGCAACCTCTTTATTCATTGCGAGCCCGAAGATGCGGAAATTGTATTGGATGGAATTCCCCAGGGCAGTTGCCTGGATTATGTCAGCAAGGGCTTGCGGGTACATGCCTCGGGTGACTTGCGAAGAATTGTTGTTAACAAACAGGGCTATTGGCCCTATGAAGCGAGGGTTGTGCTCGATCGCAGCAAGCTGAATTTGCGCGTACAACTCCAACCCCTGCAAGCACCTATTGGCCCTTAAAGTCCCCACGAAAGTCTCCACAAAGCACTTGGCGAAAAAACATGTCTTCTCCACCCCCCGCAGCAGATGAAGAGAAACCGTCGGCGCCGCCCTCAAGTCCGCCGCCTAAGACACCTTGCGCAGCTTCTGCCGTTTCGCCGGAGCAGGCAAGACTTGCAGGGCGTGCAGATTGGCTTTGGGCCTTTGGCGTTATCGGCCTTGTGGTGGTTCTTTTTGGCTTGCTTGTTTATGTCAAAGCCGTTGCAGTGCCTGTGCTGTTGGCCTTTATCCTCGCCTATGCGCTCAACCCTCTTGTGGCCTCCATGTGCAAAGCGGGGCTTTCGCGGCTTTTTTCAGTCATTGTTGTCATTGCAGGACTTCTGGGGCTTCTTCTGGGGTTTATTTTTTATCTCATTCCTGTTCTCAAAGCGCAGTTGATAAGAGTCCCGCATGCTTTTAACCGTGCGAGAGATGTGATTCTTCCATGGCTGAAGGGGCTTGAAACGTCGATTCCTGAAAGCTTGCATGCTGCGGTTGCAGGCATGAGGACAGGAGTGGAGTCTTTCTCAGAGGAGTTGGGCTCCAAGCTTTTTCAATGGGTCAGCTCTATTGCCAGCAGCACCATCAGCATTGGCACACCTGTGCTGATAGGCCTGTGTTTGCTGCCGATTTTGAGCGTTAGCTTTTTGCTGCGCTGGAATGTTTTGGTGCAAAAGTCCATGCGATGGATTCCAGCCTGGTCGAGAAGCCAAATCGCCCACCGCTCTCGTGAATTGAATGAAGTCCTGTCGGGCTTTGTCCGAGGCCAGCTGTTGGTGGGGTGCATTCTAACAGTTTGCTATGGCTCAGGTTTTTGGTTTTCAGGCATTGAGATGGCGATTCTCATCGCCTTGGTTGCCGGCTTCGGAAACATATTGCCCTATGTGGGCACGGCATCTGGCATTGCGCTTGCAGGCATTGCCCTTTTGCTGTCCCCTGCCACCGGCTGGTGGCAAGTCTTCGGAGTAACAATAACATTCGTAGTTACGCAAGCGCTTGAGAGCTTTTTGATTACTCCCAAAATTGTTGGAAATCGTGTTGGGTTACCGGCAGTTGTCGTTATTGTCGCTGTGTTTACTTTTGGAGATCTTTTCGGGTTTATGGGAATTCTGTTGGCTGTACCTGTGACTGCAGTTCTCAAGGTCGTTTTGAAAGTAATCTTACTTCGTTATAGGGAGATGTCCTGGTATGCAAGGGGATGAGTTGCGTATTTCAGAGGTACGCGACTTTTTTCATTGATGAGCTCTGTTGATGAATTTTGTATACAAACGCTCTGATATTGCAGGCGTTGTTTTGGGAGTGGGAAAAGGAAGAGGCGCTGGGGCGAATAAAATTTTCAGAAAGATGGCTATGCGAAGATTTTTGTTCTTGTGGAGTATGACGCTGGCGGGTTTGGCGTTTTCGCAGGCGCCCAATACACAGGGCGTGGGGTTGAAAAGGGGAGTTTCGGCTTCTCCGGATGTTGCTTTGGCGGGAAATGTGACGCGAAAGCAGGAGGAGAAGGAGCCCACAGCCCCGGTTTTTCAGTACGATCAATTTCGTTTGGACGTGGAGCTGCAGGTAGCCAGCAAGCGTCGCGAGCAGATTGCGGGCTTACGCCGAATTATTCAGCTGGGTGTTGACGAAAAAGAGATGCCGGATTTGCTTTTCCGTCTGGGCGGCCTCTACTGGGAGGAATCCCGCTATTATTTCATTGAAGCCAGCCGCAAGGACGAGGAGCTGGTGGGAGCCATGGACAGGCAAGACAGGGGGGCGCAGGCGCGGATTTTAGCTGAGAAGCGGGGGCTATTGGACAAGCAGGTTGAGCATGCGCAACTGGCAAACCGTCAATATGCCGACGTTGTGCAGCGCTACAAAAATTATCCGCGCAATGATGAAGTGCTGTTCTATCTGGGCCACAACTCCTTCACCCTGGGCGAGACCAACAAAGGACTGGTTGCCTACAGGAAGCTGATTCAGGAACACCCGAAGTCGCGTTTTGTCCCTGACGCCCATATTGCTTTGGGCCAGCACTATTTCAACAACTCCCGCGGCAAGATGGATATGCTCAAAAAGGCGCTGGAGTCTTTTCAACAAGCCGCGGCCTTCCCCGATAACCAGGCCTACGCCTATGCCCTGTATATGCAAGGCTGGTGTCACTACAACATGGGGGAGTTTACGAAAGCCAAAGAGCAATTCAAAGCGGTGGTGTTGTACGGGGAGCTTGCCGGAAAAAAAGCCGTTGAAGGCGAGAAGGGCAGACCGGATGCGCGCACAGGCCTTATTCGGGAGGCGAGGAACGATTTCGTTCGCGCCTACGCGAGGGGAGGGGGAACACCCGGCGAGGCCAAAGTGGAGTTTGCCCGTGTTAGCAACAGTGAAGACGAGCGTTTTGACATGCTCAAACGCCTGGCCAACTTTTATTATCAGGAAGGCAGAGATCGCGAAGCCGCTGTGGCTTTTGATATGCTCATTCAGGAGCGCCCACTTTCTCCGGAGGCGCCGGGTTTCCAGGGGAAGATAGTGGATTGTGTCATGAGGGCGGGGAACAAGCCGATGACGGTTGCCCAGGTACGCAGGCTCGTTCAAATTATGACTCAAATTGAAGCGAGCGGAACCATCAAAGAGGCGAAAGACAGAATCGCCCTGAGTGAAGCGAAGGATTTGGCAGAACGAACCATCTCCAATCTCGCAGTGAATTGGCACAAAGAAGGCTCCAAGACGAGAGACAGAAAGACATTCGAGTTTTCGAACGAGGTTTATTCTGATTATCTGACGCTTTTCCCCGACAGCAGCAAGGCGTATGAGCTGAGGTTTTTCTGGGCAGAGTTGCTGTATGATCAGCTAGAAGACTACGCCAAAGCAGCTGAGCAATACGGGATGGTGGCTGACGAGGATGCGCGTCGCATTGAGAGCCAGCAAGCCCCTGGAAAGCGTTTGGAAGATGCTGCCTACAATGCCGTTTTCGCCTACAATGAGCTCCTCACCAAAGCAAGAGAGAGAGGGGCTTCGAAAGCGGCGCCCTCTGCTTCCTCGAAGGCTTCGCGTGAATCTCCTCTGAAACCTCGGGAGATGTCTGAAGAGCACAAGCGATTGTTGACAGCTTGCGAGCGCTATCTCAAATATGTTCCCAGCGGGAAAAGCCGAGTCGAAGTTGCCTATATCGCGGCGAAGATTTATTACGATCATGAACATCTGGAAGAAGCGATTGTGCGCTTCATTGCGATTGCTGAAAACCATCCCAATCATCGGTTTGCAACAGGCAAAACAGCCGGAGAGTTGTCTGCGCACTTGGCCTTGGACAGCTACGATCAGCTGCAGCAGTGGGAGAATCTGCATCAGACAGCTGTCCGCTTCTACCGCAATGAACAGCTTGCCAAAGGTGAACTGAAACAGGAGCTGGAGAAGATTGTTGAAAACTCCGCTTTTAAACTGATTGAGTTGCTGGAGAAGAAGGGCCAGCACGACAAGGCAGCAGAAGCCTACATAGCGTTTGCAAAAGACTTCCCGGATTCACAATTGGCTGATCAAGCTTTGTTCAATGCTTCGTTGGGCTATGCAAAAGCAAAGCAAATCAACAAAGCCATTGAAACCAGACAGTTTTTAATCAGGCGATATCCAAAGTCCCCCTATTATCCCGAGACACTCTATCTCTTGTCGCAAGATTTCGTGATGGTTGCGGACTTTGAATCCGCGGCCACCCATTTTGAGCAATACGTTTCGCAATACCGCATCCAGTTTCCGAGCCCCAAAGGGGCAGGCGCGAAACCTGTGCGTACTTCCGGGCAACCGGACAGGACAGCAGCAAGGCCGGAAGTGGCGGCCTTTGACTTTAAGGATGAGAAGGCGCAGCTTGCGCTCATCAATGCGGTTTCTTTCAGATCGGGACTTGGTCAATCGGATAAAGCCATCAAAAATGGGGAAACCTATTTGGTGATGTGGCCCAATGCCAAGGACACGGAGGAGGTGTTCTGGATTATTATCCAAAACATGGAGAAGCTGGGGAGGGGTCGTCAGGCCATCAGCATGTTGGAAGAATACGCTGAGAAGAAGCGTCGTTCTTCGCCAAACGCCTATGCAACAGCCCAAGCCAAGATATTTGTCATCGCGCGCAACGCCAATATGCGCTCTATAGCAAAGCGTGCAAGCGATGAGCTGAAAGCCAAGCCTTTGCCCAAGAAGAACATGGACGAGCTTGGGGCAGAGGCGAAAGAGAACCTGGCTCTTGCTTTTTATGATGCAGCGGAAGAAGAATTTCGACACTATCAGCGGCTTCGCATTCGATGGGCTGCTCTGAACAATGCAGCTCAATTCCAGGAGACGGTGAAAGCGAAGGAGCTTTCGCTGGGAGGGCTGTTGAAGGCCTACACAGCGATTGTGACCATTGGCTCTCCAGGCTATGCCATTTGTGCTTCTTCCAGGCTGGGGGACGCCTATGCGGATATGGCCCAGAACTTTCTTGAGTTGCCAGCGCCTCGCGGGATGCAGGCGGATGTGGAAGCGGACTTCCAAGGTTTGCTCCAGGAGAGGGCATTGCCTTTCTCAAAGGAAGCCGTGGCCTATTATCAAGCCAGTGTTGTTGCCGCTCGCGAGAACAATCTTTCAAACAATTGTTCTGAGAATGCCCTCACGCGTCTGCGCAACAACTATCGAATTCCGGGTTTTGAGCCGAGGAGAGACCTTCTCGTGAGCCTTGATGTCAAGCAGCACATTCAACCTTCGGCGCTGGTTACACAGATTTCTGCCCCCGAAACGCAGTTAGCCCAGGAGCAAGTACGACGGCTCATGAGCGCAATAGACAGTCCCACAAGGGCCTCTCCTCAGGTGTCTCCTCAGGCAACAATGCCCGCAAGAGGTGCTGCACCTGCTTCTCAGAGCTTGAAGGAGTCCGATGATGAACCACTCTAAACTTTTCACAGGAAAACAGAGCAGCCATTTGTTCTGTCGGCTGATGGTTTTTGTTTGCATGTTTACCTGGGTGTTTGCATGCAAGACAACACAGACTGAAGGCGCAATGGCATCTTCCAGAGACGGAGGAGGAAACCAAGCGCAGGGGGCAGGTCCCGATGAAATATCCACTCGGGCTCGATTGTTGTTTGAGGATGCCAACAAAACTTTGGAGGCTGCGCGCAAAGCGAATGCCTATGACTTTCCCGCCCTGGAGAGAAAGTACAAAGCCGCTCTTCAAGAAGACAATCGCTTGGTGGAAGCGAGGTACAATCTGGGCGTATTGGCGCAGATGCAAGACCAGACAGCCGAGGCCGAGAAGCATTACAAAGATGTTTTGAAGCAGCGTCCGGACTTTTCCGCAGCGGCGGTGAATTTAGGGGTACTCGCCATGAACATGGGAGACCTGGCCAAGGCGCAATCCATTTTGCAGGCAGCCACAGAAATATATCCCAACGATGCAGAAAGCCGGGCACACCTGGCGAACGCCTATGTACAAATGGGTGATGCGAGGCAAGCGATACAACTTGCGCGGGAAAGTCTCTATAGAGATCCTCAAAACCTTTCAGCATACAAAGCGATGATGGCAGCCCACTTATCCAACAAGCAGCATAACTTGCTGCGGCTTGTGGCTGCACGCATCAGAGACGTGAGCAAAGACGAGCCCGACGTTCCCTACTATTTAGGGCTTGTCGCTTTAGCTGAGGGCAAGGATTCGGATGCCAAGGCTTTATTTCAGAGAGCCTTGGAGCTGAATCCCGGGCATTTTAATGCGGCAGTGGAGATTGCCAAGCTTGAGCTTCGCTACGAAAATGCTACCCGAGCTGAAGCAGCGCTGCGCCGCCTGTTGCAAATGGATGGGAAGAACGTTCCTGCCTTAATAGGGCTGGCCGTGAGTTACAGCGAGCTGGGGCAGTTAGACAAAGCCATGCAGGTATACGATGGAATTGACAAGTTAAACCCCAACCAGCCGGAGGTGACCTTTAATCGAGGCGTTATTTTGTCCAGAAAAGAGGAGCCAGAGAAGGCCATTGAATATTTCAAAAAATACCTGCAGCTGATGGGTGGTCGGCTGGTTGTAGATCACCCTGTCTATGCGAACATTCGCCAGGAGGAGGCGGTCATTCAAAGCAGAGAAGAAGATCGCCGTGCAGCGGAGGAAGAAAAGCGCATGGAGGAGAGGAGAAAAGCCGAGGAGAAAAAGCAAAAAGAGGAAGAGTTACGCAAAGCTCAGCAGGAGGCCAAAGGTCAGGGATGAGGGTTACCGACTTGAAGGGAACCTTGGTGGAGACAAGAGATGACAAGAAGCAGTTGCCTATAGGAATTGCCCGTGTTTTGCGATAAGACTCTTGAAAGGTACGATATGAGGATGAGGAAACGGTTTTTTTGTTTGCTGTTGCTTGTTGCCAGCCTGGCTTTTGCCGAGGACATTCCCACATCCGTTGCGGGCAAAGGCAGTGCAAGGCTCAAAGTATTTGATTTTGATGCAGACATCATAGAAGGTGATTTGAATCGCCCTGACAGCGAATATGTAGACGCGGTGCGCGGTGCAACCCACTCAAACCTTGTTCGAGTTCGGGAAGAGTATAGAGAGAAGATAATGCAATCCGCAGGAGAGCTTTGATTAGCTCCATTGTTGATGAAGCGAGCTTGCTGCGGCGCTTGAGAAGGAGTTAACTTTGGCAACACCATTGAGGCTTAGGGTATTCAAGGCTGGAGCACAGATTGATTGCAAGGATTTTGATTGCAGCATTATCAAAATCGGACGCTTGTCGGCTGCCCAGCTTTGCCTGGATGATGACAAGGTTTCTCGCATTCATGCAGTCATTGATGTGGCCGTTGATGGAAAATTTTCCATCATCGACATGGGAAGCGTCGAGGGAACCTTTGTTAACGGCAAGCGCATTAACCGTGGTGAGTTGCGGTTTGGAGATGAAATTCGAGTTGGGAACACAAGCATCCGCGTAGAGGATGCTGCTGCTGAGCAAACCCTTCCTCCCACGTTGCGTGGCGCAGCAGCTGCTTTGCCGGTTGTGGATGAGTTACCAGCGATAGCAACGTCGACAGTTCCGGAAATAGAAGACATTGCCCTTCCTGTTGCACCCTTGACACCTGTGGATGTTTTGCCTGGGCCTGCGGCGGTTTTGCCGCCTGCATTTCCTGTTGCTCGGGCGGCGTCTGTTGCTCAGGCGGCGCCTGTTTTTCAGGCAGTTCCTGTTGCGCAAGCGCTTCCTGTTGCCCGCGCGGTTCCTGTTGCTCAAGCTGTTCAAGCAGCTCCCGTGCCTCAAGCCGCGCCTGTTGCTCCCAAGGATGTCATTGTGCAGTCTGCCGTACGCTCTCCGAGAAGAGGCTCATCCAGAGATGGGGGCCCCTTGGGTCTTGCCATCAGGCTGAAGTGGGGAGATCAACCCTTGGAGTCGCATTATTTTCCTCCATCCGAGCAAGCGCGTTTTTCAGTGGGAACTGCAGCAGGCGTTCATTTCCCGATGGGGGATGCTTTGCTTCGGGGGAACCGCCTGGATGTGGTTTCTTTCAACAAGGGACATGCTTCTGTGCAGTTTACGGAGAAAATGGATGGGGAGTTTTACGCAAGCGGCAAGCCTCCCATGCGGCTGGCGGATGCTGTTCAGGCAAGGATTGCGACTCGGGGGAGCGGTGCCTATAGCATTGACTTGCGTGATTCGGATTTCATGTGGGTGCATTTAGGAAACAACATTATTCTTGAAGCCCACTTGGATACGAAACCCAAGCCTGCTTGGGTTCCATTCCTGAACCGCATCGACTTTGCAGCCCTCAATATTTTCCTCGTTGTTGCTTTGCTCGGCTCCTTGTTTATGATCTCAGCACTCAATGCAGCCAAAAGAGGAGCGGATTTGATAGACGAGTTGTCGACAAACGATGCGCGCCTGGTGAAGCTCATTGAGCAATCCCCCGAAATCCAAAAAACCATCCAGCGCAAGTTTGAAAACATTCAAAAATCCAATCCAGGCGAAGCCGCCGCGAGAGCTCATGGTACAGAAGGGGAAATGGGCAGAAAAAATACTACCGAAAAGGATGGCAAATCCATACCGAAAGGGAACGTCAACGAGAGCGATTTACAACGCAATGCTTTGTCCGCTCTCTTAGGCTCTGGCGTCGGAGGAGGAGCCGGAGCAACCGCATTGGGCCACGGACGCGGCGGAGATGTACGCGCAGCGCTGGGAGGACTGCAAGGCACCCGCTATGGTGATGCTGCCGGAAGAGGCGGCCTGGGCATCAGCGGCGTAGGCTCCGGAGGTGGGGGCACCTCCTTGTCCTCCATTGGTGTTGGTGGGACGGGGACCAAATCCGGTGCTTCATTCGGCGCTGGCGGAGGCACTCCCGGGCTCGCAGGTCGCGCGAGGAATGAAGTACCCACACTTACCACAGGACAAGCCACCGTAGAAGGAAACATAGACGGAGAGTTGATCCGTCAGGTGATACGACGCAACAGCGCACAAATCCGCGCCTGCTATGAAGAGCAACTCATTCGTTTCCCGCAATTGGAAGGCAGGGTTGCCATTCGCTTCGTTATCAACAGCGAGGGGACCGTCGACAGCTCCAAAGTAAACCACTCCGCCATGACTCCCAGAAACACGGAAATAGGGAATTGTGTTGCAAATAAGATTCGGTTGTTAGAATTTCCCAGACCCAGAGGGGGCGGGACAGCTCAGGTGACGTATCCTTTCATTTTCAAGCCCGCGGGCTAGCGGTACAAGCTGCGAATGAAAGAAGTGGGGATGTTGTTTGGTTTTCGTTCAAATGCCTTCGTGGCGGTTAGGTGTTGAATACCATGCGTTTTCGATTGGCTTTTCTAACGTGGTTCATTCCTTTGTCGGTGGTGTTGGCTCAAGAGACGTCCTCTGTTCGCGAAACAGGGGGGGCACCACTCAACGAGATTGAGAGGGGAGTCTATTTCGGCCTACAGGGCGGCGCATGGTATCTCTTGGAAGCTCCCACGCCCAAGGGAACCCAAGGTCCAAAGTCCTTTGGGCAGTCTTTGCAAATAGAGTTCGGCTATGACATCGGCAAGAGGTTTTCCGTGGGTGTCATATTGCTGGGCACATTCAATTCCGCGAGCTCCACATATCATGGCCTGTCGTCGAAGAAGGAAGCTTCCGGGGGATTTTCATCCTTGACGCCGGGCCTCTCTGTTAAAGTGGGCTTGGTTGGCATTCAGGACAGTCAATCCGTGCAGAGGACGTGGATTTATGTACGTGCGGCCGTTGGCGCCAGTTTCTTTTTCCCCAAAGTTTTGATTCCAGATATGGATTTTCTGCTTAATGGGGGCATCGGCATCGAATATTATACGCGATTGCGACACTTTTCAGTTGGGTTGGAGGCATCAGGGATAGGTTTGCTACGTACAGGCGCTTTCGGCTTTGCAATTACACCAAGCCTAAGGTACGCATTCTAGCCGGTGGATATCATTTAACGAGGTTTTTAGACATGCATGAGCAGCAACAGCGCGCGAAGTCCTCGCGGGACGAGCGTGGTGGTGGGCGTAGTTCGCGCAGAGATAATTCTCGAAAGAGGCGTCCCGAAGAGGGGAGAGCGGAGACCGGAGCCCGCAAGATTATTGTAGAGCTTGGAAATTTAGAGCGCGCACTCACCAAAGGAGATTTCTTATTAGAACAAGCTCCGCTACAGGAGATTTTGAGAACCCTTCGTTCGATGCGTTTGAGTGCTCTGGAACAGCTTGAGCCCAATGCACGAGGTCGTCTCATTACCTCCTTATTCCGGGTCATGCGGCAAAAGAAGCCGGCAATGTGGGACGACTTTCTCAAGCAAGCCAACCTGGCAGCGGAGGGTGCTCCAGCAGAAAAACAAACAGCGAAACTTTCCGAAGAAGTTGCGCTGCAACCGGAGTCACCTCAGGAAGAAACCACAGCTGTTGCTCAAGACTCTGCCGTTGCTTCTTCTGAAGAGGCAGCGCTGGCTCAGTCAGAGTCGTCTCAAGAGACCTCAACTGCTGTTGCACAGGAGTCTGCTGCTGTTGTTTCTGGCGCACAGGCCGCAGCAAGCCCCTCGCTGTCGCCAGAGCAATTGCAGGCTCAGGCTTATCGTTTTGTTTTGGATTTGGTTGGACGCATATGGCGCACCTTGGGTGAAAAAGCTCGTTCGCAAGCGGCGCTTGAGGCAAGTGGTTTGAAGGAGCTTTCAAAAGAAGCACCGCTTCCGCAGGAGCCTGCCAAGAGAATGCCGGAGCGCTCTTCTTCGGACCGCTCTCAGAAAGACAAGCGACGCGAAAAGTCTCCTCGGGGGGACGTTCGAGCTGGCGCTCGACCCGACACGCGGGCCGAGGCTCCGTTGACTTTTAAAGACTGGAAAGAACAAGCTGCTTATTTGGAACAAACACGCAAGACGCGAGATGCCGGGCGCCTGCATGAAAAGAATGCCTCTTTTGCAGAGGCTGTGCGCCTGTTTGAGCTTGGAAATGACTTAAAAGCTGCGCTTCGTTGTGCCGTGCTGGGTGAAATAGAAGAAGCAAGCACCCGATTGATAAGTCGCCTGTCTCCCTCAGATGTCAAGTTCATTTTGGAACGCCTGTCTGCCTGGGGATTGCTGATGTCCTATTGCGCAAAGATAAAAGACTATGAATCTGTTGCGCGTCTCTATGAACGTGCAAGACAGATGGATCAGGCCGCATTGGCCTGGGAAAAAGCAGGGCGGCTTTCTTTGGCACGCAAGGCTTATGAGCAAGCAGGGGATTTAGAATCCGCAAACCGTACAAGAGTCATTGAAGTTCAGCACTTGCTGGAGAGGGGAGATCGCCTGGGGGCGGCAACTTTGTTGGCGGCAACTGGGAATACTCAGGCTGCTGTTGAGACACTCAAGGAGCTGCCAGGTCCCAAGGCCTACCGTTTTCTCATGAAGCTGAAGTTTGAAGAAGAAGCCCAGAAGCTTGCCGAGGCGCAAGTTGAGCAGGCTATCGCAGCCAAAGACCATCTGGCCCATGCTCACTGGTTGGAAGCTTTAAATAAGCTGCCAGAAGCCATTGAGGCATGGCTTAAGGTAGATCGCCGCGATAAAGCAATGTATTTGTGTGAAAAAGCTGAAAAATATGAACAGGCAGCAGAGTTGGCAGAGGCATTGGGGCGCCTGGACAAGGCAGAAGTTTTATTTCGCCGAGCAGGAAATGAAGAACAAGCAGCTCGAATAGCTGCATTGGTACGCCCAACTGTTTTGCCAGCTGAAGATTCTTCATCCATGTCGGAGTCCCAAGCAAGTGAAGCTATGTAGCCCCCCTACATTTCGTCAGATGTTGTGGGGTTAAATATAAATGAGCTTTTCCCCATGAACGATAACAGGCTGACAGCAGAAACTGAAACAAAAGCCAATCAGGCTCAACGCATTGAAGAGCTCGTTTTTCTCTATGAGTCGCGCGCGAGCGAAGTTGCAAACTTGAAAGAAGCTGCAACCTTGCTGGCACGGGCTGCTGGCCTGGCCAATACGCGTCTCAACAAGCCGTTTTTAGCAGAAGAATTGCTGCAACGCGCGTTGGCTTATGATCCACATTCCTTGGATGCTTTGCGGGAATTCCAGCTTCTTTGCGAACAAAGAAAAGATTTATTGAGTTTGGCAGAGACATTGGAGCGCTTGGCTGAGCTTTGCACAGCAGAAGAATCCGCGGATTACCTACTGAGAGCAGCCCAGCTCTTTGAGCAGCTGCAGTTTTTTGACCGTGCAGAACGTTGCTGCAAGCTTGCTGTGAAAACCTTGCCCTCTCACCGTGAGACATTTCGGCAAGCACGTCGGATATTGATAGCTGGGGAGAGTTTTGCTGCTGCTTATGAGCTATTGCAGCAAGAAGCGATGCAGCTGCCTGCAAGTGCTTTGGTGGAGGACTATCTGCTTTTTGCAGAAGCAGCGATTGAAGATCCTCAATCCTTAAAGCTCGTCGAACAAGTGTTTGCATTCCTTGCTGAGGTGGATCCATCGAACGAGCGCTTTCACAAGCTCCAGCGAACATTTTCCCAATTCTCAGAGAATTGGGAAACCCATATACAAATGCTTCGCGATGCTGCGCAACAGGAATCAAACCGACAGCAAGTAGCCAAGTATTTTCTTAAGATAGCGAAGATTTATGCTTTTTTTGAATCAGATGGAAAAAAGAGCATGCGCAAGGCCTTGGACCAATGTTTTTTGTTATGGCCAGCCATGCCGGGTGCTCTGAGTCTGTTAGAGCATTACGCCAAGCTCTCTGGGCGTTATGGCATTGTTGTTACTACATTTGAAAAACTTGCGCACGATACAAAGGACCGAAATGCCAAAGTAGCGCTCTATATGCGCTTAGGACAGCTTGCTTTGGAAAAGTTGGCCAACCAGGAAGTGGCGTCTACAGCCTTTGAAAATGCTGCACTGAGTGACCCTATGCGCAGCGATGTTGTTGGGACGGCTGTTGAATTGTTTTTGGCTCGCGGTGACATTTCAAAAGCCCTGCAGTTGCTTGAAAAAAATTTTGAAGCCCAGACAGGCAATGCGGAAAAAGCGAAAATATTGGTGAAGCTTGCCGACATTGCGCTGACGTATGAAAAAGACGATGCCAAAGCTCGGCGGGCATTTGAAATAGCACTCAATTTAACTCCCAAAGATGGTCTCATCGTCTTTCAACTTGCCCAGTTGCTTTTGAAAGCAGGGGAAGTTTCTGTGCTGGCTGCTTTGCTCCCAAGAACCATTAGGGCACCTAAGTCACTGCAAGAGAGAATGGTGCTTTGCGAAGACGCTGCTTCGTTGTTTTTGGAAAAGTCGGATCCGGCGAAGGCATTTTTGGCATGGTCCCTGGCTGTTCAACTTCTTCCTTCAAAGACGGAGAATTTGCAGAAGCTTGAGCAGGCTGCTGTCCAAGCCAATGCACAGGAGGAATACTTTCAGCTGTTGCGCAAAGTGGCCCAGAAGGCTGACAAGAAAACGGCAATTGTTTTTTGGAAGGCCCTCGCTCAACAATTGTCTGCTTTGAACAAAGCGAATGAATCCAAAGAAGCTTGGATGGAAGTCCAGAAAATTGCTCCAGATGATGCGGATTTTCTGTCTGTTTATAAGTCCTTCAAATCTCTGCCGTGTGATGAGCCCGAAGATGCTCGATTGGCATTGCTCCAACAGGCGCGTGATTTAGAAGCGAGTGCTGCGTCATCTCAAGCGTTGATTGAGATTTATCGAGAAATTTTGGAGATGGAGCCAACAAACATAGAAGTGCTCCATAAGATGGTGGAGGCGAATGGGAAGCTGGAGTGTTGGGACGAAGCAGCGTTATATTTGGAGCAGTTGCTTGCTTTGCTTCCGGAGTCAAAAGAGAGAAATGGTTGGCGCATCTTTTTTGCACAAATGCACAGAGAAAAACTCGGAAGAAAAGATGAAGCCGCGCAGATTTATCTTTCACTTTTGGGAGAAGGCGAGGAAGAAGCAGATGTCATTTCCGGCTTGGAGCAGCTGGCCGGAGAGGGCATTCAGCAGGTAAGGATTTCTCAGGCCCTGGCTCCTTACTATGCGAGGGTGGGCGATCATCAACGACAAGTTGCTTCATTGTTGATTCAAGTTTCTTCGAGTGAAGAGAAAGCGGAGCGGATGCAGCTGCTTTCGTTGCTTGCTGAAACAGCGGAAAAACATTTGGCGGATTTCCGGGCGGCTTTTGAGTTTCGCCTGCAGGGGATTGCGCTGGATGTGGACAACCTTGTATTTCGCAACGAAGCAAAGCGCCTGGCCGAAGCGCTCAATGCACATGCCGAGTACGCGCGCTTTTTGATAAAGCTGGCACAGGAGCGCACAGAAAATTCTGCGATATTGTGCTTAGCTGCAGCAGATATTGCCAAGCAGGGAAATGCAACGAATGAAGCCATAGAAGCCCTGCAGTTGGCATTTGAGCATGAACCTTCGGACTCAAAGCTTTTTGGAAGTCTTGCAGAGCTCCTGCAAAACGCTGAGCGTTGGATGGAGCTGGAGGCGCTTTTAAAGCATCAAATTTCTATGGTGGAAGACGGGCAGCTGAAGGCTTCTTTGTGGTTACATGCAGTAGAAGTCCACGAGAAATTGTCTCGTCCCAAAGAAGCAGCCCTTGCCCTCAAGGCAGCTGTTTCTGCTGGAGCCGACGAAAAAGAGCACATTGAAAGACTTGCTGATTTGCAAGAGAGGGCGGGGCTTTTTGATGCGCTTTCTGAAACTTTGGAGCGTCAGCTTGCGTTGGCGAAAGAAAACGATGATTCAGCTGCTGTCGAAGCTGTTTCAAGAAGAAAACGCAAAATTGCCGAGCACGCGCTCAGCGCTCAGCGTGAAACGATTTTAAAGTGCCAAGCAGTTTTGGCAAAAAAACCGAACGACGAGGAAGCCATTGAAACGCTGGAGCGCTTGTTAACCAACCCGGACGCTCAAGCAGAGGCAGCACGCGCCTTGCTGCCGGCTTATGAAAGAGCGCGTGATTATCGCAAGTGGGTTTTGGTTTTAGATTTGGTTGCTCAAACAGCGGCAGATTCGCTTGAGAAGATAAATGCTTTTCGGCAAATAGCTGCGATTCAGGCGAAGTTTCTCAAACAGCCGGAGCAATCCTTTGTTGCGCTGACGCATGCAATGCGTTTGGCGCCTGAAGACAAACAACTGAGATTGGCAGCAAGGCTTTCAGCAGAACAAGCAGATGTTTTGGACATGTATGCAGAAGCCCTCGAAGAGATGTTAGAGACTACTCAATCTACAGGACAGTTTGGGTTGAGACGAGAGCTTGCAGATGCTTTTGAAAAACTTGGACAGCCTCAAAAAGCAACACAGCAGCTGGAGATGGTGATTGCGCTTGAGCCAAACAACATAGAAGTCCTTGAGAGTTTGCTGAAGTTCTATCGCGTGCAACAGAACTGGGAGGGGCTTGTTCAAATTTTGGAGCGTTTGGCGGATGTGTCGGCTGAGTTGCCAAGCAAGCTCAAGTTTGGTCGGGAAGCTGCGCTGGTTTCCGAAGAGAATTTGAAGGACAAAGCGCGTGCTGCACAAAATTGGAGATTGATTGCAGAGAGGGACGTTTCTGCAAAAGATGCCGCCATTGCATTGGAGCGGCTCTATTTAGCTTTAGACTGGCCTCAGGAGCTTGTCTTTGCTTTGGAGTTGAGGCGAGCGCAAGAGGGGGAAACGCCTCTTGCGCTTGAGCTGACATTCCGGCTTGCAGAGCTCAGGAGAGAGCGTCTTCAGGATGGTTTTGGTGCCTTGCAGCTTTATCGCCAAATTTTACTTCAATCTCCTTCCAACTTGTCAGCGCAGACAGTGTTGGAGCAATGGGCACGAAACAATGATGAGCTTGGCGTGCAGGCTTTGGACATATTGGATCCCCTTTGGGCGAAACAGAATGAGCATGCCAAGCGTGTTCTTGTGAGAGAGGCATTGCTTGAGAAAGCTTCGCCTTTGGTAGGTGTGCAGCTGGTTAGTCAAATTTGCGCGATTCAAGAGCGGGATTTGGGGCAGCCCTCCGCTGCATTTATGTCAGCGCTGAAGGCATTTTCTGGAGGTTTGGAAAGAGAGGCGATTCAACCGGAGCTGGAGCGTTTGGCGCAAGTGACAGCTTCAGAACTTGAGCTTGCTGAAGTTTATGAAAGTGTTGCCGGGCAGCTTTTGGATTCAGATGAATATAAACAAAAACTGATACGCTGTTCTGCTCAATTATGGGAGCAACAAAATCACATTGAAGATGCCTTGCGACTCTGGAAGTCTTTGCTGAAGATTGTTCCCGAAGACAGTCAGGCCTTAGACAGGCTTGAAAAGCTCTATTCCCAAAACGAAGATGCAGCAGGGCTGGCAAAAATTTATCTGCGCAAGGCGGATTTGAGCACAGAGGTTGAAGAAAAAGTTTTATTGCTCAACCGAGCAGGCTTAGCCTTTGAGGCCACAGGTAACGAGCAGAAGGCGCATGACATATTGAGCTTTTCGGTTTCGTTGCAAGCCACGAAAGAAGCCTTGGAAGCGCTTGAGCGGTTTTATGCTCGCGGCAAACAATTTGGAGCTCAAGCGGATGTTTTGAATAAGCTGATGGAGTTCAGTCCACTTGAGTCAGAGAAGCTGCGTTTGCTGACAAAGCGAGCGCAACTTTTAGAGCGAGAATCTCGTCTAGAAGATGCGGTTCAGGCTTGGAATCTGGCGCTCAAAACGCGACCTTCATATCCAGAAGCCATTGCGGGACTGGAAGGCTTGTTGGTAACCTCTGCGCGAAGTGAGGCACTGCAGAGTTTGGAGCCTCATTATCGACAGGCTCAGGATTATAAAAAGCTTGCTGGTTTGCTTGAGCAGAAGTTGGAGTTTTCCGAAAAGCCCGCTCGCATCAAGTTGCTGGGTGAGATTGCTCACCTGCGCGAGTTGCTTGGTGAAAAAAAGCCCGCCTTGACTGCCTTGATGCAAGCTTATCGGGAAGACGCAGGAAACGAAGCCATTCAGAAGGAGCTTGAGCGTTTATCCATAGAGCTGGGCGCTTTTGAAGTGCTGATTGATTGTTATGAAGATTTGCGAAAGACTGAGTTGCCTGCTGCGCTCGCTTTGGTTTTAGCTCGCAAGGTTGCTGTCCTATATCGAGAAAAACTGAATCGCCCTGACGCGGCCATTCGCGTATGGATGCAAGTTCTTGAACAGCAGCCGCAAAACAAAGAAGCGCTGGAGGCTTTGTCACAAACCTATCGTGAATTGCAAAGGCCCAAAGAGCTTGCTTGGGTGATGCAGCAGCAGGTCGCCATAGAAGAAGATCCTCGGCGCAAGGTGAGGTTGCTTGAGAATTTGGCTGAAATTGCGCAGGCAGTTTTGCTTGACAACTCAATGGCCATTTCGTGCTTCCAAAGCATCCTTCGCACTGAGCCTCAAAACGCTCATGCAGCTCAGAATCTTCTGAAGCTTCTTCCGGAAGCAGAGCGTTATCCTGAGTTTGCAGAGTTTCTTGCGCAACAAATCCAGCAAGCAAAGGCCAAGGGAGAGGAAGACAAAGAGCTGGAGCTCAAGGTACGCTTGGGGAGGTTGATGGTTTTCCGCCTTGAAAACCCGAGGGCCGCGCTGAGTTTATTTGCCGAAGCACTCGCTCAAAGAGCGAACTACCCGCAGGCGATTGGTGCATTGGAGGAGATGTTGAAATCAGACAGCTCATTGAAGGGGGAAGCGGCAAAGCTGCTGGAGCCCATTTTTTCAGGAGGGGGAGAGCACATCAAACTGGTGCAAACTCTGGAATCACGCCTCGAATCCGAAGTGGATGAAGAAGAGCGCCTGAAGTTGTTTCTACGGATTGCCCATCTTTATAAACAAGCATTGGCGCAGCTGGAGAGAGCATTTTTGACAACAGTTCGAGCGCTGCAGGAATTCCCGGGCAATGCTGAGTTGCTGAAAGAATGTTCAGCCTTGGCTGAGGCGACAGATGGAGGGAGTGACTTTGTCGGCTTGCTCGAAGAGATAGTGGAGAAAGCGACCAGTGGGGTTGCTTTGGCCAACATCTATCGAATGCGTGCTTTGTGGCAAATGAAGCTCAAAGACAGTCCGGGCAGCATCCAAAGTTGGCTTCAGGTATTGGAGTATGCGCCTGCAGACACTCAAGCGCTTCAGGAAATTTCAAGCTATTGGGAGGCCAACAATGAGCTTGAAAAATTGTTAGAGCTCATTAAGCGCCAGATGTTTTTAGAGGAAGATGCTGAAAAGCGCGGCGAGCTTATGTTGCGCATGGGGAGCATTCAAGAGCGCCTCAAAGAATATTCCAATGCAGCAGTGACATTCCGGCGACTTTTGGAAGTGGTTCCTGGGCATTCTCAGGCGCTCGAATTTTTGGAGCGTATTTATGAGCAGCAGCAGCATTGGTCTGAGTTAGCAGAAGTTTTGACGCAGCGTTTAGCGGTTGTTGAAAGTGACGAGCGCTATCCCATCATGTTGCGATTGGCCATGGTGAAGGAGGGGAGGCTAGCGGATTTGCAAGGGGCCTTCGAGTTGTATGCTCAACTTCTGAAGCACAACCCAAAGTTTCCTGGCGCGATTGAACGCATCAACGCCATTGTTCGCAAGTCGCCGCATGAAGTGATGGCCGTTAATTTGTTGCTTGAGTCACACAGGGCGACTCACAACAGAGAGGAGCTCATCCAGGTTATCGAAAATCGCCTTGCTGTGAGCGCGGATTCTGTGGAGCGCCATGCTTTGTTGTCTGAGTTAGCGAAGGCGAGAGAGGCGCAAGGCGAACCGGAGATGGCGTTTTGGGCAGCGATGCGTGCCTTCAAGGAAGCACCACAAGATGAAGAGGGGCGCAATGAGCTTGTGCGCCTGGCAGAGGCTGCAGAGTCTTTTGAGGAGCTTGCAGGCGTACTGCAGGAGGCGTTGTCTGAGATTTTTGAGCCGGCAGCGGAGGCAGGTGTTTGCCTTGAGTTGGCATCCGTCTATGAGAGGCATTTGAAGGAGTTGTCATTTGCGGCCAGCTATTATGAGCGGGCTTTGCGTACAGGGGTGGAGTTGCCGGTAGAGACCTGGAAATCCTTAGAGCGCATTTATGGCAAGCTCGATCAGCACCAGCGCCAGGTCGAGGTTTTAGAGCAGTTGTTGGCTGTAACGAAAGAGGGCGCAGAAAAAATATCTCTGCTTTATCGCATGGGCGAGTTGCATGAGCACAAGTTAAAAGATCCCAAGGCTGCGTCTTTGGCCTATGAGCGGATTTTAGAAATAGACTCAAACAATTTGCCCTCGGCCAGAGCGCTTGAGTTTCTCTATGAAGGTTTGGGCGAGCACGAAAAGCTAAGAAAGGCTTTGCAAGCGCAGCGGGAGCTGGTGTCTGGTGCAGAGAAAGATCGTTTGACCACGAAGCTTGCTATTCTGACAGCCGATGCGTCAGAGGACTTCTCGGAGGCCATTGCACTCTATGAGGAGTTGGTTGCCAAAAACCCACGGAATGATCAAGCTGCACAAGCGCTGGAAAGTTTGCTTGAGAAAGCAGGCCAACCAGAGCAGCTGCTTCGCTTGCTCAAGCGCCGTTTGACGGTGGTGTTAGAGCCCAGAGAGCTGGTTCGACTCAACCAGGCTGCGGGCCAGGTGCTTTGGAAAGAACTCAACAATCCCAAAGAAGCCATTGCTTATTTTAAAGCGGCTTTGGAAAGAGATGTTCGGGCCAAAGGAGCACTGGAAGCCTTGCGTGAAATTTTCGATGAGCAAGGACTCAAAGAGGATTTAATTATTGTTTTGCGACGGTTGATTCCATTGCAGCCGAAGACAGAGCCGTTGGCCATCAAAGAAATTCGCCTCAAGCTTGCAGAGGTACTGGCCTCTCTTGGTCGACGCGAAGACGCTTTGGACTCCGCGAAACATGCCATGGAAATTGAGCCTCATACCATTCCGATGCTTGAGCGTGCGTTAGGCGTATTCTCTACATTGCAATCCTGGAATGATGCCATTCGTACCTTGGAGTTTGAGACTCAACTCTTGTTGGAGGAGGAGCAAGAAGAGGAAGCAATCCAGGCTTTGTTTCAGGTGGTCGACATTTGGAAGACGAAGGTAGGAAAACCCGAAAACGGGGGTGCTGCACTAGAGAAGATATTCCTCATTGACACCTCCAACCGCTCTGCCTACGAGCAAGCGCTGAATCTCTATGCATCCGTCAACGACTGGCGTTCTTATGTACAAACCATCAATCGGTTTTTGCCAAACTTCGTGACGGATGAGGAGAGGGTAGCCGCGTTGTGCAACCTTGCCCGCGTGCAAGAGCAAAAGCTGGGACAAAAGGATGTTGCTTTCCTGAAGCTGTGTCGTGCGCTTCAAATGCAGCCGGAAAACGAGTCCCTGAGAAACGAAACTGTTCGCCTGGCAAACGAGACACAAAGCTATGTAGAGCTGGCTGCCGTTTTTGAAGAAATTGCTGAAGCCTTGCCAAGTGGCCCTCTGGCCTCGCAAATTTATCGCCTGTTGGCAGACATTCAGGACAAGCATTTGGGGGATGCGGATGCTGCAGAGCTTTCATTCCAGAGGGTTTTGGAGTTTGACCCGACAAGCCGCGATGCTTTGGCGGGACTCGAAAGCTTGTTGGAGCGTTATAAGCGCTATCCAAGTTTGGCCGCCGTGCTTGAGCGCAAAATTGAGCTCAGCGAAACATCAGAAGACAAGAAAAATGCGCTTTTGAAGCTGGCAGCTCTCCAAGAAAAACACCTGGAGAATTCTTCCGCTGCTGTTCGAGCTCTTGAGCGTGCATTTGAGCTGAGTCCAGAGCACACTTCTTTGAATGCACTTTGTCGGTTGCGTCGGACACAAGGTGAGTTTGAGCTCATGGTGGCCAACATATTGCGTTTGAGGGATTTGGTTCCGACCAAGGAAGCTGCCGAGCTTCAGCTGCAGATTGCTCAAATTTATGAAGATGATTTGAATGACGAGGAAGCGGCCATTGAAGCCTATCGAGGGGTGCTGGCTTTTGAAAAGCATCACCCCCTGGCTTTGAAATCCATTGAGCGGTTGTTGGCGGAGTCGGACAGGCCAAGAGAATTGCTTGAGCTGTTGGATCAGCGCATTGCGGCCTCCAAAGATCTATCAGAGTGCGTTGCGCTTTATTTTCAGCAAGCAGATATTTGGGAGAATCGGCTCCAAAGCTTGGACCAGGCGGATGCTTGCATAGAAGCCATTTTGGAGATTGAGCCAGGCAACGCAGAGGCTTTGCGTGTTTTGGAACGTCTGCGTTATTCTCAAGGGGATTGGCATGGCCTTGTCGATGTTTTTGAAAAGCAATTGGCTTTGAAAGCAAAGCCTGTTGACAAGGCAAAGCTGTTGGTTGTCATGGGGCAGGTTTTGCAGCAGAAACTTTCCAATGTTGAAAAAGCAACGCTTGCCTATCAAAAAGCGCTCGACTTCCATCCACAAAACCGTGACGCCTTGCATGCGCTCGCTAGCGTTTTTGAAGCTCAGAAGAATTGGTCTGCTGCTTTAGAAATGCTTCGCAGGGCAGCAAGGCTTGTTGGCGAAGACAAGTCAGCGGCGCCTCTGTGCTATCACATTGGCTACATTCAAGCAGAACGGATGAATGATGTGCTTTCGGCCAAGAAAGCCTATTTGGAGGCTTTGAGGTTTGACGAAACGCATTTGCCTTCGTTGATTGCGCTGAAATCCATTTATCGCCAGGAAGAAGCGTGGACCTCCTATGAATCTGTTTTAAACAGGATTATTCAGCAGGACTCTGATCCGGAAAGCAAAAGCCAATATTTGGTCGAATGTGGCGACTATTTGAGGGAAGTCAAAAAAGACTTCGAGTTGGCTGAAAGCGCCTATGTAAAAGCGCTCAAAGAGAAGCCCAACTTGTTGGCGGCGGCGCGTCCCCTGGTGGATTTGTGTGAGAAGTCAGGGCGCTGGCAGGATGCGCAGCAAGCTTTGGAGGTGGTCGCCGAGCACCTGGAGGCGGAGCTTCATCAAGACAGTGATGGTTCCAAAGCCAGAGAGCTTTGTCGTTGTATTTATCGTCAGGCCTATGTTTGTGAGAAGTTAGGAAATGACATGCGAGCGCTGGAATGTTTCCAGAAAGCGCATGAGTTGGACCCCAGCTATTTGCCTGCGCTGGAGGGGCTCGGAAACCGCCTGGTAAAATCCGGGCGCAACGAAGAAGCGCTGCATGTCTATCAAAACATTCTCATCTATCATCGAGATGATTTGACGAATTTGGAAGTCGTCGAAATCTACTGGATGCTGGGTGACATTTATGTCACTTTGGGCCAGCTCGACAAAGCGTCCAACCAGTTTGAGCGGGCGCTGGCCATGGATGCTCAGCATGAGCCGTCGCTCATCTCTTTGAGCAAAATTGCCGAGTCCACTGGAAAGTGGGAGCAAGTCGCGGATTGCTATCATCGTCTGCTTCGCTTGGTCGAGGAAGAGAAGCGATATCCACTCGCCATGGCGCTTGGAGAAGTTTCCAAAAAATATTTGAACGAAACCTGGGAGGCCATTGAGGCATATTCCATTGCTTTGCGCAGCCGGCCACAATCCCTGGAGGCAATGGAAAACCTTTGTGCGCTTTCGGAGGAGACAGGGCAGTTCGCAAAGGCAGGGGAGTTTCTGACAAAAATGCTGCAGGTGGAGGAGGTAAAATGCGATGTCGAAAAATCAAAGAAGACCTGTCTGCGTCTGGGCATGCTTTTGTGCGACAAACTCAACGACATCCAAGGGGCAACGACGGCATTGAATACTGCTTTGGACTTGGATTTCAAGTGCGTTGAGGCTTTTCAAGCCTTGGAGTCCATGCTTGGAAAACATCGTCGCTGGAGGGAGCTTGAGAGCAATTATCACCGGATGATTCAGCGGCTGCCCAAGACAGACGAGATGTTTTCTGCGCGCATGGCGCTTTTTCGGACATTGGGTGATTTGTACCTCAATGTCCTCGGGCGTGCCGCTGAAGCCCTCCAGGTATACGCTGTGCTGGCCAAGGGCCTCCCCCGGGATACGCAGGCGCAGGAAACCTATGCGGCACTCGCCAGAGGAGCAGGACAATCCGAAGAAGCTTTGGCCGCCTACCGCCGCGCCTCCTTGACGACGCAAAACCTGGCCAAAGTCGCCGTGGACATCGCCACCCTCTCCTTGGAGAAAAAGCAACTGGATGCAGCCTGGTTGGCTTCTCAGGCCGCGACTGTTTTCCTCGGTGCAACAGGTGAAGACGAAAAAGCCATGGTGCAGAAGTTAACACCGTGGGCGCGCAGAAAAGGCCTTCCAAAAAAACCGCTGACGCAGCAGCATTGGAATGTACTTTATCACCCCAGTGTCCGCAGTCCTCAGCGGGAGTTTTTGGGACTTCTCCATCTCCATGCGGGCTCTCTCTTCAAAGAAGAATATGCAAGCTACCAAATCAACCCGCGCAAGCATCAGTTGGAACTTGCCAAATCTCCGGAATACCAATTGGGGCAGTTGAGAGAGGTTTCCCGCGTACTGGGTGTTGAGCAGGTTTTGGCCTTCTCCCCTTACCTGGTGGCCTCCCGCGCCAAAGCGGGTGGACGCAGCTCCGAAATTCCCCCGGAAGCCTCCCTCGGTATAGAAATTTGCAATACCTCTCCCATCTCCGTTAAGCTGGGTGGACGGTTTTTTGCAGAAACAGGCCCCAATGAAGTGTGTTTTTGGTTGGCCCAAATATTGACGTTGATGCGTCCTGAGTTTGTGTGGACACGAATTATGCCTTTGGAGCGCCTAGAAATTTTATTCCAAGCAGCGGTTGCCGTGACGCAAGAGCCATTTCCTTATACGGCGAGTGTGCAGCAAATGGAGCCGGACAGACAAGCCTTGGAGAGGGTTTTGCCAGTGACGGCGCGCAATCGTCTGAAGCAGTTGGCGAAGGAGATGGTGGCTTCGAGTTTAACGGGAAATTTGGCGGGCTATTTTGAAGGGGCCGAGTTTACATCCTTGCGGGTGGGTGCTTTCTTGACGACAGAAATGGCACCTGTGAAGAAAATTCTCAACGCTGAGCAAGGCGTCTTAAGCCCTGCTTTGTTGCAGCGTGGAATGAGGGAGTTGATAGAGTTTATGTTGAGTGAAGACTTGGTTTTCCTTAGGAGAGAACTCGGAATACAGGTGGAGGTAGGTTAACCTTCGTTGGGTCAAGGGCCTAATGCCCTTGCGCCCAACCTGAGTTGGACGGACGCTATGCGCTTTGTTTGCGAAAACTGCCTTGCGCAGTACATGATTAAAGACGAGAAAATAAAGCCGCAGGGAGTGAAGGTCCGCTGCAAGAAATGCGGCTATGTGATGACGCTTCGCCCTCCTGACTTTGAGGCTGAGATGGCATTGTCCGAAGAGGCAACCATTCGGATGCCTTTGCCGGATGAGGAAGAAGACGAAGAGGCTTTCTTCATGGATGCTTTGGTGCAGTCCGGAGAAATGCCTTTGGCCGCTTTGGGTGCATTCAGAGAAGAAGGATTTCCCCTTGCCGCAAAAGAAAGAACTTCAAGGGACGATTGGCCAAAGCGCCCCAGAGAGGGTGCGTCGGCTGCGTCCAATGATTTGGGCAGCTTGTTTGATGACCCGGAGCTGAAGTCGCCTTTGGCCAGTGGTTTATTTGGTACGCTGGATGAGGAGGAGTTGGGAGATGCTTTTGAGCGCGCCATCAGCCAGCGCCCAACGTCCAGCTCCGCGCCCAGTGCCTATGCGTCAGAGCCCAGCATTGTTGTCTCCCAGGGGCTTTCTCAGGCTGTGGGCGTCGAGTGGTTTGTTGCCATTGGGGACAGCCAGGTAGGCCCCCTGGACATGCGTGGAATGAAGACCCATTGGCAGCAGGGGAAAATCGGCAGAGATTCTCTTTGCTGGAAAAGCGGCATGAGAGACTGGGCGCCCATTGGAACTGTCGAAGGGCTTTTTGAGCAGCTGAATGTGCTTTCAGCAGGTGCCCTGAGTGCTGAGTTTTCGTTGCCTGCAGAAAGCGCAGTTGCCGTCTCTGCGGAATGGAGGCCTTCGGCCGCATCCGCTTTGGCTTCTCTGGTACAAGACGAGCTTCATGGAATGTCTGCTGCTCCGCCTCCGGCTTTCGCAGCAGAGGCGGTCCCCTATGCGGCGGCTGCAATTCCCTTGCCTCCTGCCCCTTCGCCTATGCTGGCGTATGGCACAGTACCGCCCGCACCGGCGCCTGCTTATGCCGCCAGCCTCTCCATGCCTCCGGTGCCTGCCCCTTATCTTCCTCCGGCACCTCCGCCTTCGGTTTCCCATAAGGCCATGTGGGCCATGGCTGCCGCGTTTGCGGTTGTTTCCATCGCCGTTGTGGTGCTGGTCATTGCTTTTGTGCGCAGTCCGACAACGCCTCCCCCTGTCACCCTTGCTGAGGTGACGCCTCCGGCGCCGCCGCCTTTGTCGCCGCCGCCGCCTCCTCCGCCGCCTGTTGTGGATGTGCCGCCGCCTGTGGCGCCTGCCCCGGAGCCTGTTTTAATAGATTCTTCATTCATGTTGGCTCAGCAATTTTTTCCGCCGTCGGCGCCAAGGACTTCCAAGACAACAGGCCGGTCTGCAAACAAAGCAGCCGCATCTGTCCATGAGCCTCGCCAACCCACCAACCGCAGCGTCCAGGATGATTTTGAAAAGGCTTTTGGCGGTGCCGACGCGAGCTCTGCGCCCACAAAGGGTCCGGGCTCAAAGACGGTATATGTCCCCCCGCCTCCAGGAGGCGGAGCGGTAAAAAATGCCCTTACGGATGCCGACATTATGGAATACATCCTCACCAGGAGGGCGGAGGTCGCCGCCTGCGCGAGGGAGCAGAAGGCCAAAAACCCCGATGTCAAAGGGAACATGGTGGTGGAGTGGAACATTGCCACCTCCGGGAGGACTTCCCAGGTTCGCTTGGCCTCTCCCTCCACTTTCCAAGGTACACATTTTGCTGACTGCGTCATGAAACTCGTCCAAACCTGGCAGTTTCCTGCACATAGGACAGCAGGCGGAACGCGCAAGTTTAACTTCAAAATTTAGCCATGTGCGTGTTTGCATGCCAACCCCGGCTACAGAAATGGCCGGGGTATCCGGTTCCACTTTGGCATGCTCTCTTCGTGAGGCGGGTTTTGGCTCGCCTCCATTGAAACCGGTTTTTAAAAAAGGTCCAAAGCGCAGGGGGGCTATGGAGGCTTACAGGGGCAGTGGGCGGGTTGTCTCTGCAAAGCATAGGTGGCACAGGTGGCACACATAGGCTTGCCTCGTTGCTCGAAACGACAGGCCTTGCAAAGGCGCATTAATTCGGCAGAGAAACAGGCTCTGACACCGGTGGGGCCATCAAAAACCGTTGCGCCATCACCTCAAGGTAAATGTTCTCCTGCACACAGATGCCAGCCGCTTTAAGGAATTCAGGAATCATCCGCTTCAGTTTGGAGCACAAGGCCTCCACCGTCTCTGCTTGTGTTATAAACTCTGGCAGCTCACTGCAGGTGGCAACCCAGGTAGCCTTCTCTTCCATCCAATGTGCGAAGATGACAAGTGTCTTTTGATCTAAATCCATCGCTGCTTGTTCATTTGCATTTCACAAGTGCCTTGTCAACCCCAGGGCTCAACCCTTTTCGCATAAAATAAGTTCAAAAGACACGGCCGCCCAACGCCGTGCCTGGGGACACCGGTCTAGAGCGTTTCTAAGTTGAGTTGCTCTGCCCTTACCGTCGCCCCTGCGAAAGCTTCGGGTCCAGACTGTGGGCAACTTCCCGTCGCCCCCGCGAAAGCGGGGGTCCAGAGCTGCGGGGTTAAAGGAAATAAAGTCAATGGTTTTCCGACTGCACTCCTGGACCCCCGCTTTCGCGGGGGCGACGGGAAAAAAAGACTCACTTCAACCCAAAACCGGTCTAGAGGACAAAAATCCTCCTCCAGGCTTTTTTAACTGCGCTGCTTCAAGCCAGCAGAGAACAAAAATTTTTCTTTGTTGCGCTCCCCTAGGCCAGGTCCAACTCTTTTCGGAGCCGTGCAGTCAGCTTGAAATAAGCGTCCTTGGAAAAGCGTTGGTTGAGGATGTGAAAATCTTTTTTATTGAGGCCGACGCAGCCGAAGCAATAATTGCATTCTGTAAGGTTGCGACTTAAGACGAGGTAGGCACTGTTGCTGCAGCCTTCGGATTGGATGCAATAAGCACAGTGGGACATAGAGGCGCAGTCTGTACAGTGCACGGAGTTGTTGCATAGCCTGCATTGGGTGCAGTGTGTGCAGCGATAGCAGTCTTCGCACTGGCGACAGAACATGCAGTGTGCGCAGCGGAGGCATGCTTCGCAGGCATAGCTGATGGGGTTTTCTGGCTCCGATGCGAACTGTTTCCTTAAGCGGTCCAGCCGCTCCAGAAATTCTCTGCGGTCAATTTGTGCAATGAATTGTTCAGCGTTCATAATGAGCCATCCGTTGGTTTATGGAAGTACTAAGTTTTATGGCCACAAGCAAATAGACAAGTTTAAATATGGGTTGGGGCCTTCCTCAAGGGCCTGTGCAAGGGACTTGACATTTGTGGGTGGACTCTACTAAGCAACTCCCTCCCAGTGGAAATGGCACTTGGCTTCAGGTGCCCAGAACGGAGTTTGAAGAAATGTCGCAAAGGACATACAGCGCCAAGCCCAAGGACATTCAGCGCTCTTGGTTTGTCGTCGATGTGGAGGACAAAATTCTCGGTCGCGTTGCCAGTCAGATTGCAAGCATTCTGAAGGGCAAACACAAGGCGATGTATACACCTTCCATGGACACAGGCGACCATGTCGTCGTCGTCAATGCGGCAAAGGTGCGTGTTACAGGAAGAAAAGAGTCCGACAAGCTCTATTATCGACACCCCAATGCAGGTTTCCCCGGTGGGTTGAAGGTGACCACCTATGCCAAGCTTCAGGAGCGTCACCCCGAGGACATTGTCCTCAACGCTGTTCGGCGGATGTTGCCGCGCAACGCGCTCGGGCGGCAGATGATGACCAAGCTCCGCGTCTATGCGGCAGCAGAGCATCCTCATGTGGCGCAACAACCCCAAAGCTTGGACCTGAAGGTTTAATTCTTTTTTGGAAGACATCAGCATGTCAAATTCAACATCTTTTTATGGAACAGGCCGCCGCAAAGAATCCACGGCGAGGGTGGTGATTCAACCCGGGACAGGGGAGGTGGAGATTAATGGCCGCTCCCTGGATGCGTATTTCAGCCGGGAGACTTCCAAGATGATTTTGCAGCAACCGCTGCAGGTTTTGGAGCAACTCGGAAGAGTAGACATCAAAGTCAACGTCAGAGGTGGCGGCCTCTCAGGGCAAGCGGGGGCCATCCGCCACGGCCTGGCGAGGGCTTTGTGCAAACTCAACCCGGAGTTTCGGTTTCCCTTGAAGAAGGCGGGCCTTTTGACGCGGGATGCGCGCGCAGTGGAGCGCAAGAAATACGGACGTCCCGGAGCTCGCAAGCGCTTCCAATTCTCCAAGCGTTGAGTTTTTTTCGAGCTTTGTTTTTCAACACCCAAACCGCCTTTCCCGGGCGGTTTTGGCGTTTGGGGCAGCGCCGGTGGAAGCGGTCTACGCCTCTGCTTTTGCGCCTATTTGCTGGGCTTTGGAGCTCAACATCTGTTTTCGCAAAGGCCCTATCCACTGTTTGGCCTCCAAAAAATCCAAAAAGGCCTGGAGCTCCTTTTCCTCCACGGGAAAAGACGAGGCATACAGGGCTTCAATGTGTTTTCCGGACAGGGCTTCAAGGCCTTCCTCAAAAAACTCATTGAAGAAGACGTTGAAAATATTCAACAAAGAAGCCGAAAAAGGCTCCATCTGCTTTTTAAAATCCTCCCTCACCTGTTCAAGCTTGTCTTCAGAAAGGGATGCCAAATGCGCCAGGCTTTGGATGGATTCCAACACAAATGCACACTCAAACTCTGAAAAGTCATGCTCACTTTCAAAAGCCTCTTCAAACAAGCATGACAAAAACAGACATTCTATTTGTTCAGCTGTTGCCCCGGCTGCCTGCAGTGCAGACTCTGTTTCTGAAAACGCGAAAGCCAAGGTGGCCTCTTGCTTCAGGCTTACCAGCGCGGCTTTGAGAGAGAGCCAAAACAAAGCGCGCTGCACACCTTCAGGCTTGTTGTTTTTAGAGTCCAAAATGAGCTTGGCCAACTCTGGCCTGCTTTGGGCCGCTTTGGCAAAGCAGAGCTCTTCTGCGTCCAGGGGCATTTCTTTTTGGATGAGAAGCAGCGTTTTTTTAGATGAAGAAAAAGACAGGAAGCGCGCAGTGATTGGGTGCATGTAAGACAATCCCCTCCGTGGTTTTTTTGTCCTCTGGCAGCGTGAGGCTTGTAAGAGGAGGGGAAGTCCCCAAGCCTCAGCTTGCATAAACTGGCTTGGATTTCAAACCCAAAGTATACTGCTTCGTCTTAAAGTGTTTGAAGCACGGACTCAAGGAGAAGAGGTTGCGCACGTCATGAAAAAAGGGTGGTTATGTATTTGGTTTTGTTTTGCTTGTGCGACAACTTCGGAGAACCTCTCCCTGAGCTATTCAGACGAAGCCTTCGAGAATTTCAGGCGGGCGGAGGCGGCCTATGAAAAGAAGGACTGGCTGAGGGCGCAGCGTTACTACGAGAGGGTGGTTACCAAATTCGCCTATTCGGAGCTGGCCGCAATGGCGGAGTTGCGTTTGGCGGATGTGGACTATGCGAGGGCGGATTCTGTATCGGCGAGGATTCGCTATGAGGATTTTGTCAAAAGTCAACCCACCCACCCCAAGGCCGACTGGGCGAAATTCCGGGTAGCGCTCACCTATTTTGAAGAAATGCCCTCTACTTTTTTTGCGCTTCCCCCGGCGTACGAGAAAGACCAGACCGGCATTCGCGCGGCCCACTCTTCGCTTCTGTCCTTTTTGAGGGACTACCCCCACTCGGAGCATACAAAGGAAGCGCGCGCGTTGCTGCAACAGACCGGCAAGCGACTGGCCAAGCATGAGTTGTATGTCGCCGAATTTTATGCCAAGCGGAAATATTGGCCTGCCGCCATTGCGAGGCTTGAAAACATTGTCCGCGAGCATGGGGAGGCGGGTTTTGAGCGGGAGGTTTTTTTTGGCCTCTACCGGGCGCACCATGCCTTGGGCGACATGTCCGCCGCCCAGGAGAGTTTAGAGCGTTTAATTCAGGCATACCCCGCCTCCGGCGCGGCGAAGGAAGCCACGGCTTTGCTTGAGCGCTCCAAAAAACCCCAAGCCGCTCCTGCTAAAGCCCCCGCGGAGCCTTTGCCCGCAGAGCCTTTGCCCGACAAGTTGCCAAAGGCGCCATAACCCATGGGGATTTCGTTGGATTTCAGAGTTCTTTGTGTGCTTTGGGTTTTGATGGGTGCCTGTGCCCTCTGGAAAAACCCTGAGACAGAAATACTCAAAGAGCTCAAAGCCTGCGAGTCCAACACTTCCCGGACATGGAGCATTGGGCAAGGGGAGGAGCCCAAGCAGCTTCAGGTGGAGAGGATGTTTTTCCAGCGATTGACGGTAGTGCTGGAGGAGGACAGAAAGCGGGCCCATGTTGTAGGCACTTTGGATTTGGATGGTGCCTGGCGTTTTCGGGCGCCTGCTTCCACGGCAGAAAAAGAGCAATACATCCGTTCTTTAGGGTTTGAACGCGTGGAATTCGTGTATGAAGAAGGCAGATGGAAGACAGTCCGGGGTTGTTTTCCTGAGCTTGAGGCCGTGCTGTTGTTTTTGAGTGAGCAGGAAGAAGAGGTAGAGCTCAACACAGTGGGATGGAACATCCGTTTATGGCGGGAAGAAGTGCGCATCAGCCAGGAGTCAAAAAACACACTCCAAGGAAGGGGATGGCATTCATTTTCTCTAAGACGGGGGAGGGATGGAAAGCTTCACAACGTGGATGCAAGATGAGGTTGTTTTATGAAAGAAGCTGTTTGGCAACAGGTGGCGCTGGGAAAGAGTTTTTTTGAGAAAAACCAATACTATGAGGCGGAAGACTGCCTGCAGAAGGTGGTGAAAGCCGGTGGCCGCTATGCGGATGTTTTTTGTATGTTGGGCATTGCCGCCCACGAGCGCCAGGCGCTGGAGGAAGCCAAGAAGTTTTTCGAGGAAGCCGTCGAGCTGAATGCGAACTATGTGGACGCATGGCTGGGCCTGTCGCTGACTTTGGTGGAGATGGGCCTTTATGACGAGGCGCGCCATGCGCAGGAGAAAGCCAGACACATTCGCCAGGGCACTCCGGGCGAGATGGACGCCTACCTCAAGCAAAAAATCGCCAACCGCTATTCAGAAACCGGCGAAATTTTGACTTCCGCCGGCTGGCCTGAGAAAGCTATGGCAGAATACCAACGGGCGCTGGAATTATGTCCCGAGTTTGTGGACATTCGTTTGAAATTGGCCAATGCTTATATGGACGGAGGAGATTTGGAGAAGGCGCTGGAGCAGTTGAGCCATATTGTGCAAATGCAGCCGGATTATTTTCCGGCGAGAGTACGTCATGGTTTGGCCCTCTATTTGCTCAACCGGACAGCGGAGGCAAAGGAAGCGTGGGAATATGTGCTGCGGAAAAACCCAAGTCACCGGGTAGCAAAAATGTATATGAATTTAATTGAGACGCGGTAGGGGGAAGCGTGTTTCTGCTCTGTTCGAGCTTGGAGGGATTGATTTGAAGTCCAATGCTGGAGGCTATTATGCCCTCAAATTTATTCGAGGGAAATACACAGGAGCAGAATTTCCTCTACGCCCCAACCAACCGGTTATCATCGGTCGTTCGAGCGAGCTGGACGTTGTTCTTGTGGATGACTTGGTTTCGCGCAAGCACGCAAAGCTGACGCTCTCAGATGGAAACATTTTTTTGGAGGATTTGGGCTCTACCAACGGCACGGTTGTCAATGGCGAAAAAGTGCAAGCAGCCATTTTGAAAGAGGGCGATCGCATTGTCATTGGCTCTTCCACCCTCAAGTTGTTGCGTACAACGCAGGAGCAGGCGCAAACCCCTGAGTTGCCGCCCAAGGTACAGTTGGAGCAAGCGGAAGAGGCGAATATTCCGCGCGTTACGGAAGTGAATACGGAAGCGGATGCTTCTCACCTTACGGAAGAGCATGTTCCCCGCCTTCCGGAGGTGAGTCCCCCTCTCATTACGGAGAAGTGGATGGTAGGGAAGCTGAAGTTGGTGGCTTTGTCGGATTTGCTCCAGCTTTTTCACCACTCCAAGAGGACGGGGGTTTTGGTAGTGAGGGGCTCCAGAGAAGGCCGCATCTATATGCGTCTGGGCCAAGTGTACCATGCGGCCATTACAGAACACCCAGGCATCTCTCCTCGAAAAAGTTTTGCGCGGATGGTTTCCTGGAAAGAAGGCGATTTTGAGTTGCTGGGGGAAGATGAGACGCCCTTTTCGAACGAGATTGAAGAGTCAATAGAAGCGCTTTTGATGGAGTCCATGCGTCAACATGACGAGCTAAGTCGCCTGGGCGGCCTGCCCCCTTTGTCGAGCATGTTAAACATTGCCAGGCCACTGGTGTCTCCTTTGCGTGCGCTCAGCAAAGAATTGCTGGATACCTTTCAGCTGATTTATAACCATGGAGTTTTCCAGTTGGTGCTGGACCACTCCAGCGATGAGGATGCCAACTGCGCCCAATATGTCCTGGAGCTGATGCGCCGGGGCTATGTTTCGTTGACCTAGGGGTGCCCCTGGACCGGTTTTCGTTTTCCAGAGCATTTCTTTTCCCGAAGAAGCCTCCAAAACGTGTTGGAGTGCCAGGCCTCCCTCGTTAAACAATGTGAGATGAACCAAGCTCCAACGAAACCATGAGATGGGCTCTCCCGCTGCTTTTAGAGCACATATTGTTGCTGGCAGCTCCTGTGGTTGTTTTGGACCCGGGCCACGGCGGAGCTCAGCCTGGCGCGCAGGCAGAAGGCTTTCTTGAGAAAGACTTTACCTTGGAGATGGCTTTGTTGCTCAAAGCGGATTTGGAGCTCCAGGGGTTTGAAGTACACCTGACGCGTGAAGGTGACGTGTCGGTGTCGCTGCATGAGCGCATAAGGCGAGCGAATGAAAAAGCGCCATCGGCTTTCATTTCTTTGCATGCCAATGCCATCTCTCAAGGACTTCGCCGCAGAAACCATGGGATAGAAACCTATTTTTTGGCAGCACAGGCTTCCACAGAGCATGCGCGTCACATTGCAGCGCTTGAAAACAAAGCCTTGGGTTTAAAGCCCCCGCGGACAGACACGCTGAAGAAAATTCTTGATGATCTGCAAAGGACACAACACCACATAGCGTCTTCTCGCCTTGCGCATGCGGTACAGGAGGCGTTGGTTGAAGCCACCGGAGCCAGAGACAGAGGGGTACAGCAGGCGTTTTTCCTGGTTTTGGTAGGTGTAAATGCGCCCTCCATTTTGGTGGAGTTTGGGTTTGTTTCCCACCAGGAGGAGCTCAAAAAACTGAAGGATGTTGAATACCAGCGCTTGTTGAGCCAGGCCGTCACGCAAGGTGTGCTAAAGTTTTTGCATCACGAAAATGTTTCCCGCTAATAGAAGGAGCCATGCGCTCTATTCAACGAAATTTGCTTTCGATGCGGCCGGTTCGAATTGTCCCCCATGTTTCTTTGCATGCGGAAGGTTCTGTCCAGGTGGAATTTGGCAATACACACGTACGCGTGACGTGCTCTGTCGAAGAGCGCGTTCCCGCGCATGCCATGGGCAGCGGCCTGGGCTGGGTGACAGCTGAATATGGAATGCTGCCTCGCGCGACGCAAGAGCGCACGCAGCGCGAAGCGGCCAAAGGAAAACAGTCCGGAAGAACGCTGGAAATTCAGAGGCTGATTGGCCGGAGTTTGCGCGCCTGTGTGGACTTGAAAGCTTTGGGTAGCCGGACACTGACTTTGGATTGTGACGTCATTCAGGCGGATGGTGGAACGCGAACGGCCTCCATTACAGGAGCCTATGTGGCCATGGTTTTGGCCATGCGAAAAATGAAGGCGGATGGGCGATTGTTGGCCATGCCCAAGAGGGTGCCCTTGGCGGCGGTTTCGGTGGGCATTTGCAAGGGCCACGTGGTGGTGGATCTCGACTATGCGGAGGATTCCACAGCCGAAGTGGACATGAATTTGGTGGCCCTGGAGGGAAGGAAATTGGTAGAGCTGCAAGGAACGGCGGAGAAGGGAAGCTTCAGCCAGGCCACACTCAATGAAATGTTGGAAGCGGGGTTTGCCGCGGTTGATGAGTTGATTCAAATTCAAAAGAAAGCATTGGATGAATGAAGCTTCTGCTTGCCAGCCACAACGAGGGGAAGCTCCGAGAATTTTCCGAATTGCTTAAGGGTGTCGCCACGGTGTTGCTCCCGTCAGAGCTTGGGCTTTTCCTGGAAGTAGAAGAGTCCGGGGCGGACTTTGCCGAAAACGCCGAGCGAAAAGCGCGCGCTTTTGCCAAGGCCTCGCAGCTGCCGAGCCTGGCGGATGACTCGGGTTTATGCGTGGACGCGCTGCAAGGTGCCCCCGGCGTACATTCTGCCCGCTATGCTCCAAGCGACGCCAAACGCATGGCGCGGCTTTTGGATGAGCTCAAAGGCTTTTCTAAAGAGGGGCGGGCGGCGCATTTTGTGTGTGTCCTGTGTTTGGCTTTCCCGGACGGGAGGGTTTTTTTCTCCCAGGGGGAGTGCCACGGGAGGATTGCCCATGCCCCCCGCGGCTCCCACGGTTTTGGGTATGATCCGGTTTTCGAGCTTCCAAGCGGCAAAACCATGGCCGAGTTGACGCGCGAAGAGAAGGCGCTGGTTTCTCACCGGGGGCAGGCTGCCTTGCGCATGCGCACACAACTAACCGTTTTCGCCGGGCTCACTGGGCTTCTTTAACGTCTGCAGCTGCGCATAGCGGGCCCGCATGGCGCGCTCCTCGCCATTGTCCGAGGGGAAGAAGAAGCGCTCCCCCCGGAGGCCCTCGGGGAGGTAGTTTTCCATGACATAATGCCCCTCAAAGTTGTGGGGATATTGGTAGCCGGCGGCATAGCCCATGGACTTCATCAGCTGGGTGGGGGCGTTGCGCAAATGAAGCGGAACCGGGAGGGGCCCATAGCGGTGGATGGAGGCCTTGGCCGCCTCGTAGGTGGTGATGGCGGCATTGGACTTAGGGGCCATGGCCAGGAAGGTAACCGCCTGCGTGAGGGGGAGGCGCCCCTCCGGCATACCGAGCATGTCGACGGCCTGCATGGCCGCAACGGCCACCTGCAGCCCCCGTGGCTCCGCATTGCCGACATCTTCAGCAGCAAAAATAAGCATACGCCGGGCGACAAAGCGTGGCTCCTCTCCGGACTCCAGCATACGCGCCATCCAATAGACGGCGGCGTCAGGGTCTGCGCCGCGCATGGACTTAATAAAAGCGGAGACGACGTTGTAGTGCTCCTCCCCGTGCTTGTCATACAGGAGGCTGTTTTGCTGCATCACCTCCTCCACGGTTTGGAGACTCACCTTCCCCTCGGCATGAAAGGAGCACATTTCCAGCACTGTCAGCGCCTGGCGCGCATCCCCGTAGGCATTTTGCGCAATCAGCGTAAGGGCATCCTCCTCCACCTGGAGTTTCCCCCCAAACCCGCGCTCGCAGCGGAGCGCTTGTGACAGCAGTGCTTTGAGTTGTCCTTCGTCGAGGGCATAGAGGCTGACAACCCGGAGGCGGGAGAGAAGAGCCGAGTTAATCTCAAAGGAGGGGTTTTCCGTAGTAGCCCCCAGCAGAGTGAGCGTCCCATTTTCAACATAGGGGAGGAGGGCATCCTGCTGAGCCTTGTTGAAGCGGTGGATTTCATCCACGAAGAGGAGGGTTTGTTGGCGGTGAAAGCGCCAGCGTTCCTGAGCTTTGGCGACGGTTTCGCGAAGCTCCTTGACGCCGGCGTTGACAGCGGAGAGGGGCTCAAAGGCGGCCCGGGTAGCCTTGGCAATAAGGCGGGCGAGGGTGGTTTTTCCACTTCCCGGAGGCCCCCAGAAGACGAGGGAGGGAAGTTTTCCCGTCTCAATGGCGCGCCGTACACATTTCCCAGGGCCGACCAGGTGCGCCTGCCCAATAAACTCGTCCAGGTGAAGCGGACGCATGCGCTCAGCCAAAGGTGCGCGCGCGTTAAATTCCTCGTTGGCGGCTTGCTCAAATAAGTCCATTGAAACGCAGAGCCTCGCACGAAAGGGAGCACGACAGGGAGCACGAAAAGAAGGGCATGTCAAAAGCGCTCAAACATTTGAGTTAAACCCTTTATATAACCCCTGTGCATACCCTTCTCCTTGTAGCCAAACCCGGCCAGACGCAGGCCCTTGAGTTGGCAAGCGGTTTAAGAGCCCAATTTCCGCAGCAGACTTTTCTTGCAACACCCAGCTTGGCAGCTGAGTTGGGTTGGCCTGAGTTTCCCGAAGCGCAGCTGCGAGACAGAGCGCAGTTGGTGTTGGCTTTGGGCGGAGACGGCACTTTCATTCAGGCGGCGCGTTTTTTAGCGGGGCGGCAGGTGCCGATACTTGGTGTGAATTTGGGCTCTTTGGGTTTTCTGACGGAGACAGCCAAAGAGGAAGTGGAAGAAGCGCTCAAGCGGGTACTGTTAGGCCACGGGGAGGTAGACTCGCGGATGAAGTTAAGTTGCAAACTTCACCGAGGGGGAGAGCAGGTATACGAAGACGAAGCGCTCAACGACGTGGTGGTGAACAAAGGGGTGTTAGCGAGGATGGCGGACCACGAAGCGTGGATAAACGGGGAGCTGGTGGCGATTTACCGCTCCGACGGTGTCATTTGCTCGACGCCGACGGGCTCCACCGCCTACTGTCTGGCGGCGGGGGGCCCCATTGTCCACCCCGCCGTGGATTGCCTCATCCTCACGCCGATTTGTCCCCATACACTCACTCAGAGGCCGATTGTTGTACCCAGCAACCACAAAATCCAAATTGTGCTGAAACGCGAAGTCAGCGACGTTTTTCTGACGGTGGACGGAAGAGGCGCTATACCTTTGCAAAGTGGAGACAGCATTGAAGTGCACAAAGCAGAAAACCGCGTTTTTCTCGTCCGCAGCCCTTCATTGAGTTATTTTGGCGTGCTTCACCAAAAGTTGCGATGGGGAGAGAGATGAGAATTCCAAACCCGGATGATGGTGTGTGGCTGAAGCCGCTCAAAGCAGAAGTCCAGCCGACCATTTTCCAGAAGGGCCGCACCTATGCAGAAACGCGGCGAGTGTCGCTGGGCGCAGTGGAAGAGGCGCGCATTCTCGGCCAGGTGTCAGGCTCCCAGGGGCAGCGCTACGAGGTGCAAGTTTCGCCCAACTCCAGCGGCGTAGACTCCCAATGCAGCTGTGCGGGCTGGGAAAAAAAGGGCCCTCACTGCAAGCACGTTGTCGCTCTTGCTTTGGTATACCTTGCAAAGTTGCGCGCAAGCCAGAACCACTCCCAAGCAGACAGTGTTGCCACGCAGCCTGCACTTGTGCAGCTAGAGAAGTGGTCTGGGTTTTCAGCCGTCCCTGAGTTTGAATTTTTTTATCGCCTGAGTGTTTCTTCAACGAAGGGGCAGGCGCACCGGTGGATGGTGGATGTGCGTCGCTCAGACGCACCCGGGAAGGGGAGCGTCCATGTCGCCCGCCAGTTGGAGGCGGCTTTGCGCATTTCCCCTGGAGACGAAAAAATATTTCAGGAGCTCTCCAAGTGCGAGACGCGTTTTGACGGCCGCATTTTTGTGGGTGATGAAGACATGTCAAACTTGTTTTCCTTGCTCAAAGAGCGGCGCATCATCTACCGCGGGACGCCGCTGATTTTTGCAAGAGAGCCTTTGAGGCTTTTGCTTTGTCTGACTCAAAAAGAAGACGCTTTGGTGGCGGAGTTTCGCCTGAAGCAAGAAGGCGGAGAAACAACAGAGCTGAAGGAGGTGCTGCTCATTCCCGGCCTGCAAAGCTGGGTTTTGTGGGGGCAGACGCTTCATCGTCTTGAGCCTGATTTTTCCGGGCGACTTTTGCGCAAGTGGTTTTCTGAGCCTTCCCTTTCTTTTGCGTCGTCCCATTTGGATGAGGTGCTTTCTTATCTCTCCTTGGTGTTGCCACGCTACCGCCTGGGTTTTCGCGCGGAGGGCCTCAAAGTAGAAGAAGGCCTTGCCCCCTCCTTCGTTATAACCTTGGAGGGAGAGGCAGAGCAGGTCCGCGCCAAACTGTTTGCCAAATATGGCGAGCATGTCCTGCTTCCCGTCACCCCCGGCATGGATGTTGGCTATGTGCTCAAGGAGCATGCAGGACAGCGTTTGTTGGTGCTTCGCTCAAGCAACCAGGAGCGGGAGGCTGCCTTGCAGTTGCTTGCGTTGGGGTTTCACTTCCATGTGGCAAGCCAATGTTTTGAGTTGACGGGGGATGCTGCCATTGACTTCTGGGCTTCGGGAAAAACGGGTTTTCCTGCGGAATGGGAAGCATTGCTTGCTCAAAAGCCCCCCGTCCGCGTGCGTTCTTTTTTGAGGCCGAGGATTCAGATAGGAATGACGCATGTGGATTGGTTTGAGTTGAAGGCGGAGTTTTTCGCTGACAACCAGCGGGCGGAGCCCTCGGTGTTGAGGGAGTGGCTCTCCTCCAACCGGCGCTATATTCCCCTGACGGATGGAAGTTTCGCGCAGGTGGAGGCGGAAGAGCTGCAAAAAGTGGTGGGCATGCTGGACGAAGCGGGACTTTCTTTGGAGCAGCCCAGGGCGCTGGTGCCTTTGTCGCAAGCGCCGACTTTGGATTTGCTTTCAAGCATGGCCAACGTGGAGATGGATGCGAAGGCGAAGAAGGCCGTAGAGCAGCTGAGGGAGATAGACGCCATCCCCACCCTTTCTCCCCCGGAGGGGCTCAGCGCTGTTTTGCGTGGATACCAGACAGTCGGATTTTCCTGGCTTTGGTTTTTATACCAGATGAAGCTGTCCGGAGTCCTTGCCGACGACATGGGCCTGGGTAAGACAGTCCAAAGCCTGGCTTTGTTGTTAAAGACAAAGCAGGAGGAAGGCACCAAGCCTTCTTTGGTGGTTGCGCCCACCAGCGTTTTGGCCAACTGGGAGCGGGAGATTGAGCGGTTTTCCCCTTCGCTCAGCTGCATTATTTGGCATGGACAAGACAGAAAAGAGCAGCGCTCCTGTCTTGAGTCTGTCGATGTTGTGCTGACTTCCTATGCGTTGATTCGCAGAGATTTGGCGGAACTGAAAAAGATTCCATTCCGCTTCGTCATTTTGGATGAGGCGCAGAACATAAAAAACGCTGACTCGGCGACAGCGCAGGCATGCAAGCTGATGAGAGCCGATGCTCGCGTTGCCTTGACAGGAACGCCTCTTGAGAATCGCCTGAAAGAACTGTGGAGCATATTCGACTTTTTGATGCCCCAGTTTTTGGGCAATGAAGAGACGTTTCTAAATCGCTTTGAAAAACCCATAGCGATGCAAAATGACAAAAGCGCCATAGAGCACTTGAAGCAACGCATTCGCCCTTTTGTCCTGCGTCGTCTCAAGACAGAGGTGGCCAAAGACTTGCCGCCCAAAACGGAAACCATTGCCTGGTGTGAGATGGAGGCGGAGCAGGCAGCCCTCTACCGCGAGGTGTTGGAGGAGAGCCGAAGAAAAGTATATGAAACCATTGAGAAGCAGGGTTTTGGCCGCTCCCGCGTTTCCATTTTGGCGGCCCTCATGCGGCTTCGCCAAGTATGTTGCGACCCACGGTTGCTTAAGCTTCCCGGGCTGACAAACTTTCCGCCTTCTGCAAAATTTGAGCGGTTTTGGCAGCTGGTGGATGAGTTAGTCAACGAAGGCCACCGCGCCCTGGTATTCAGCCAATTTACAGAGATGTTGCAGCTTTTGGTGCGCGGCGTTGAAGAGAAGAAATATGGCTACCTCTATTTGGACGGAAAAACCAAAGACAGGATGGCCCGCGTGGATGCGTTTAATGAGCCCAGTGGGCCGCCGTTGTTTTTCATCAGCCTCAAAGCGGGAGGCTCTGGCCTCAACCTGACGGCGGCCGACTATGTCATCCATTATGATCCCTGGTGGAACCCCGCAGTAGAAGACCAGGCCACAGACCGGGCGCACCGCATTGGGCAAACGCGAACGGTATTCAGCTATAAACTGATTACGAAGGGGACAGTTGAAGAAAAAATTCTTGCACTTCAGCAGCGCAAGCGGGAGCTTGTCCAAGGTGTTTTAGGCGGAGAAGCAGAACTGAGCAAGAGTTTCACAGAGGCGGATGTGGAGGATTTGTTTGGAGGAAACTCATTCTGAATGCGCCGCTAAATTCAGCCAAGGAGTGAGAGGATGCTTTGTGTGTTAAGGCTAAGTCAGTTTGTTGTGGCAAAGGAGCTGGAGTTGACTTTAGGCCCCGGGCTGACGGTGCTGACAGGGGAGACAGGGGCGGGCAAAAGCATTATATTGGACGCACTCAATGTGCTGTGCGGGAGGAGAGCAGAAGTAGGCTGGATAAGGCAAGGCGCGAAGGAAGCCGTGGTAGAGGGCCTGTTTCACTGCACGCAGGTTTTGAAGCAGCGTCTTGTGGACTTGGGTTTTCCAGCAGAAGGGGAGGAGCTGCTGATTCAAAGAAGCATCCAGAGGGACGGGCGGAGCAAGGTGCATATCAACGGCTCTCTGGCCACAGTAGGCATGCTCTCCAAGCTGATGCATGGGCTGGTAGACATTGCAGGGCAGCGGGAATTCATGGATTTGCTTGAGCCCGCAGAGCAGCGCAAATTTATAGACCAGCTGGGGAAACTTCGCGACGAAGGCGGCATTTGGAGAAGCTTTCGCGAGGCCATGGTGCGCCTGAGGCAACTGGCTGCCTGTCAAAAAGAATTCGGCCAGACAGCTGCCGAGCTTGAAGCGCGAAAAAGCTTTTTGGAATTTCAGCTTTCTGAAATTGCCACGGTTGCCCCCCGGGAAAACGAAAACACTCAGCTGGAGGCGGAGAAGAAGAAATACCGCGGAATAGAAAAACTCAAATTGGCATTGGGGAATGCGACAGCTTTGCTTTCTGGAGAAGAAGGCATTGGTGTTTTGCTAGGGAGGCTGCAAAGCGCCCTGGAGGAAGCGCGAAAATGGGAGGATGCGGCCACGCCATGGAAAGCGACGGCACACGAATGCAGCGAGCTTTTGAATGAGCTGGGACATGTGCTTTCAAAATATGTTGAAAACCTGGAAGCCAACCCGCAGCGCCTGTCTGAAGTTGAAGAGCGGCTGGACATTTTGCACCGTTTGGCCCGGAAATATGGCGGCAGTTTTGAGAAGATTTTTGAGCGCGCCAGAGAGCTTCAGCGCGAGTGGGAGGATTTTGAAAACCATGCCAGCCGCGCAAACCAACTTTCTGAAGAACACAAGCAGGCCCATGCTGAAAGCATGCGGTTGGCAGAGGCTTTGTCTGTTGCACGTCAGGAGGCGGCCGAAAAAGTGAAGAAGGCCATTGGGGAGGATTTGGCCAAACTCAACTTGCCGACGGCGCGTTTTGAGGTGGCGTGGCACTCAGCAGAGCTGGGGGAAGACGGAATAGACGGCATTGAATTTTTGTTTTCTGCCCACGCCAAAGAGCCGGCGAAAGCTTTGTCCAAAGTGGCTTCCGGCGGAGAGTTGTCAAGGCTTGCGCTTGCGCTGCGCGCTGCCCGCATGGGGTTTGACGAATGCTTTTGTTGTGTATTTGACGAAGCGGACTTAGGCGTAGGAGGAAAAGAAGCCGACGCCGTAGGGCAACTGGTGTGGAAGATGGGGAAGAACAAGCAGGTGTTGTGCGTAACGCACACGGCGCAGGTGGCGGCCTATGCGGATGTACACTGGAAAGTCGAAAAAGAAGAAGCAGGAGGGCACGGCCTTACGAAAATTCAATTGCTGCAGTCTCAGGAGAGTCGAGCACAAGAAATTGCCCGAATGATTTCAGGCACAACGATAACGCCGGCGGCTTTGGGTGCGGCAAAGTCTTTGCTGTATGAAGCCAAGAAGCAAGCCGGGGGATAGCGAAAACAGCGGCTTTTGAGCGTATGTGTTATATTTTAGAGAAGCTTCTTGTTTTCTGGGTTAGATTGAGTTTTGTCGTGTCGTTGGTGCGAGTATGAAGCTTATGTCAATTGGACTCACAGATGTGGGTCGAAAGAGAAACCATAACGAAGACAGTTTTTTATTGGACACGGACTTACAGCTGTTTGTCGTGGCTGATGGCATGGGGGGGCATGCGGGCGGAGGCACTGCGTCCACTTTGGCTGTGCGTACCATTGACAAAGAACTCAGAAAACTCTGGGAGCTTCCGGATTCCCCTTTTCGCTGGAAGACCTCCTTGCAGGACTCCCCTCTTCCGCAGCATTTGCGAGCCGCTGTTGAGTGCTCTTGCATTGAGATTTTCAATGCAGCCCAAAGCGATCCACGGCTCAGCGGGATGGGAACCACCGTCATTGCCCTGTTGCTTCACCATGAGCATGCCTTGTTTGCCCACGTAGGCGATAGTCGCGCCTACCTTGTCCGCAAGGGCTTTATCCAACAAATCAGCGAGGACCACTCCCTGGTCAACGAGCAAGTCAAAGCCGGGATGATTACCCTCGAAGAAGCCAAGCATTCCAACTACAGAAACATCATCACGCGATCTGTAGGCTTCGAAGAAGAAGTCCAAGTAGACATTTTAGGGCTATTGAGTGAGCCCAATGATATTTTCATCTTATGCTCAGATGGTTTGGCCAATGCGGTGGAAGATGAAGAGATGAAGAAGATAGCACTTAGCGCTCCATCTTTTGAGGAAATCCCCAAGAGACTCATTGCGTTAGCCAATGAGAGGGGTGGGGATGACAACATTACTGTTGTGATCGTAAAAAGGATAAGCTAGCGATGTCCTAGCAGACATGCGGCCGGAAGGAGGGGGAGGGGCCAGTGGGGGGGAAGGTTTTCAGAAGGAAGCATTGATGGACAATGAACCGAGGCAGGCTGTTATAAAATCTCCCGAGCGACATAAGCGGCAACGGGGTTTGAAAAAACCGCGGTTGTTTTGGCTTTTGTGGTTGCTGGGCGCATGCGTAGCAGCAGGAGCTTTCTATGGTTTTCACTACATAGCTTTGGAAAAGGAGCAGGCCCAGGCGGATGCATTGCGTGCACAGTACATACAGCTTGAGTCAGAGATGTTTGTCGTACGCAGGCAATTTGAGCAAGCGCAAAAAGCCTTGGCCCGCGTAGATGCGCTGACTCAGAAACTCAATGGGGATTTGAGTGGGGACAGTGACAGGCGTCTGGCCTTGGGGCCAACGGATTTGCCTGGGCGCCATGCGGAAGTGTCTTCCGCGGCTGTGGTACAACTCTCTCCGACGGAGCTCAAAGGACAGCTGGAGGCTTTCCAGCAGGAAGTCGAATCCCGCGAGACGAACCTGGAGCGCTTATACAGCCATTGGCTGGAGCGTCGTCTTCGTTGGGCATCGACGCCTTCCATTTGGCCTGTGCGAGGCTGGGTAACTTCTCGCTTTGGCAACAGGGCAGACCCGCTGACGGGCCGCCGCTCGACGCACACGGGGATAGACATTGCCGGGCCTCATGGGAAGGAGATAGTGGCGACGGCCGATGGCACCGTGGTATTTGCCGGCGTGGAAGGCAGCTATGGCAAAGTTGTCGTCGTAGACCATGGCTACGGGATGAAGACGCGCTATGCGCATTTGGCTTCCATCACCACCAGCGCAGGGGATGTTGTCAAACGAGGACAAATGATTGGCAAGCTGGGCAGCACAGGACGCTCGACGGGCCCCCATTTGCACTATGAAGTACGCATCAACGGCATTCCGCAAAACCCCCGAAACTACATTCTGGACTGAGCTGTTTTTCTCCGAGGGAGCAAGACATGAAGATGGTGGATGTGGGAGCCAAGGAGAAGACGGAGCGCGTAGCCATTGCGGAGTGTCGCTTGCGGATGTCAGCGGAGGCCTTGCAGAGAATCCGGGAAAACAGTGTGGAGAAAGGCGATGTCATTGCAGCGGCGAAGCTGGCAGGGATAATGGCCGCCAAGCGGACCCCTGAGCTTTTGCCGCTTTGCCACCCCCTGGGGCTGACGTCGGTTGAATTGCAAGTAGAGGCGGAAGAAGGCGGCCTACGTTTCATTTCAACGGCGAAGACGCATGAGCGCACCGGGGTGGAGATGGAGGCATTGACAGCCGTCGCCGTAGCCGCATTGGCGGCCTGGGACATGTTAAAGTCCACAGACAAAGCCATGCGCCTGGAGGGTTTGCGCCTCCTGGAGAAGCGCGGCGGCCGCTCAGGCCACTATATAGCACGCTCTGAATGAGGATTTTTGTCCTCCGGCGGTTGAAGGTGAGGATTTCGCGATGGGAGTGCACCACAGGTGCATGACCTGAACAAAACCGGAGGCTTCTATATAGCACTCTCTGAATGAGGATTTTTGTCCTCCGGCGGTTGAAGGTGAGGATTTCGCGATGGGAGTGCACCACAGGTGCATGACCTGAACAAAACCGGAGGCTTCTATATAGCACTCTCTGAATGAGGATTTTTG
>Ga0209737_10000112_pt1 | contig 73463 bp, 58 predicted proteins | sample TergutCu122P3_FD_187284 | JGI IMG/M metagenome (GOLD analysis project Ga0209737, IMG submission 187284) | Cubitermes ugandensis P3 segment gut microbial communities from Kakamega Forest, Kenya - Cu122 P3 (SPAdes) (version 2) | ecosystem: Host-associated > Arthropoda: Insects > Digestive system... | reverse complement strand
ATCTATACGAGGATTGACTACCACTGAAAACTCTTTACGCGCATCCTCGTCTGATTCACAATACACTCCTTCAAGGAAAGCTGTGATATAGAAGGTATAGGTCGTCGGTTTATTATCCTTGGCATACAAATTATATTTCAACGGATTGTCTACGATGCGTTGATCTTCGCCTTTATCGTCTTTAAAGTACCATACATATTTCAATTCGTCCTTACGATCTAAATCACATTCATAAGATGCCAATAATTCAATTTCGTCACCATCGCAATATGGGGTGCCTTCGTTTTTATCCTTAATCTTGATACAAGTAGAATCTATACGAGGATTGACTACCACTGAAAACTCTTTACGCGCATCCTCGTCTGATTCACAATACACTCCTTCAAGGAAAGCTGTGATATAGAAGGTATAGGTCGTCGGTTTATTATCCTTGGCATACAAATTATATTTCAACGGATTGTCTACGATGCGTTGATCTTCGCCTTTATCGTCTTTAAAGTACCATACATATTTCAATTCGTCCTTACGATCTAAATCACATTCATAAGATGCCAATAATTCAATTTCGTCACCATCGCAATATGGGGTGCCTTCGTTTTTATCCTTAATCTTGATACAAGTAGAATCTATACGAGGATTGACTACCACTGAAAACTCTTTACGCGCATCCTCGTCTGATTCACAATAGAGTTCACTGTAAGCCGTGACATAAAACTTATAAGTAGTAGACTTATTGTCTTTGACTGACAATTTACGTCTAAACGGATTTTCTTCAAAGCGTTCGCCATCCTCATCATACCATACAAATATCAAATCGGATACACCTTCACCGTCGCAGATATAAGATGCCGTCAATTCGATTTCGTCGCCATCGCAATACGGTTCACCATTGTTCTTGTCATCAATCTTTATACAAGATGAATCTATACGCGCTTTCACCCAAATTTTCCATTCGGCTTCAAACTCCCTACAATTAGCAGAACCTTCTAAATTACTATCCGGTTTGTCGGTTTTTGCGATAATTCTGATAGTATCTCCCCCATCCGAAAGAGCCGGCGTATAAGTAACTGTTACCGGAGTGGTGGTTATTCGTTGTTCCGGCACATACGCTACTCCATCGACAAGCAACGTTCCGGAGCCACCCACTACTCTAAGCGTTATGTAAGTTGCATCGCCGGCAAATGAGACCTCTCTTGATACAGGATCGACTCCACATGTAACATCAATGTCATCATCACCAGCCCATTTTGCCGTTGGCGGATTCACGCATCCGCAGTCAAGCTTTGTCAAGTTTTTCCCGTCACTTTCGCAACCGGTAATGGTATTTCTTGCTTTTACTATATATTCTCCATTTGGAACGGCAGGGAAAACTGTGCTCAATTGATAAGGGAAAGATTGACTTACTCCCTGTAATGAGTATTCATATATATTTTTTCCATCAACTAATAAAATCGGCGATAGTATTTCTAACCTAAACGTTCCCGAAAGATCGCCGCTATTGCATTGCATATCCACATCCCACTCCGGCACCTCTACTTCTGCCCAAACTGTAATAGGAATTGTATCCGGCTCAACAGCGCTACAACCATTTGCATCGGTATAATTGAGCCAAATCTTTTTGATTGCGTACTCTCCATTAGATATTGTCCATTTTACTTTAATAAAATCATCGGTAATAGTTCCGCCGGAAACAAGTGTTGCATCTTCCGTATCGTATCCCCACAAGTAATTCGAGATACCTTCTTTGTTCTCATCTTTGAGCGTAACGGTAATATCGGAACCATAACAAACTTCATCATTTGTTTTATCCGATTGCAAGTCAATAACCGGTCGCTTATTGATTGTTATCTCAATTTTTGATCTTTCTTCAAGCCCCTCCAACGGATAATTACAAAGATGATCCGTTTGGATGAAAAGCGTATATACCAAAACGGTATCGGCATTTAATTTTCCTAAATTCAACTCCTTAATGAATTTTTTATATGTTTCATTAAATTCATCCTTATTTTGTTTTTGATCACCCGCAGGTTTTATTTCTAAACCATTTTTATCCTTTAACTGCCAAAAGAAACTTCCGGTATCAGGTACGCGAGGCAGATTTTCAAGATTCGGCTCCTCGCCGTAACATATCCTGTCGGTGGTCGGCTGCGGGAAAAAGTCGTCGAAAATCATAGGAACCGTATCGGTAACCGCGTAAAAGTTACTACAAGCAAGCGGTGGATATTTACCATTCTCCGCAACATATTTCTTAAAATAGTCAAGGTAAGCATCACTATTTGTCACGATTGCACGAACACTCATTGACCCGCTGAACTCTTCCCACAAACGTACATCAAGCGTATCTACACTCAAATTGGCTTTTCCGTCTTTATCCAACAAATCAAACCAAACCGACTCACTGTTCGGATTCATATCCCATGTATATTGAAACACATAACGCGGATTCGGAATATAGTCTGCTATCATATCATTCCACGCTTTCAACGTAACGGTAGTATCGCTTATCTCGCCGCAAGATTGAATATTGATAAGTTCGCCGGTGGTTGTTCTCAAAAGAACGTTCGGGTAACAGACGGAAACGCTGATGTCATCTAATAAAATATCGTTTCCTCCTGAAATATCTGTCTGATTATTATACAATTGAATCCAGTATTTCGCATTCTCGCTCGTAGTATTAAATTTAAAAGAGAGATTTGACCACGCTCTACCGGCATCTACATCGGCTTGCGTTCTTCTTATAATATCTCCGGAAGATATAGGGGGACAAACAAGACTTCCCGGCACACCGTTGTTATCTTCTCTAACCTCCAAGCGCACATTAACCGGAACATCCCCTTTGATTACAGCATTACTGATAAACGCAGAAAACAAAACTCGAACTCCGCTACAACCTTCAATTTCAATAGGTCTTTCATATACCAAAATTTTACCCTCTGCATCGTCTTTCACATTGATAAACAACATACCTCCATTGGTATTGCCAGTATGATCCCTACCATCCCAAAAGTCTTGGTTTCCACAGTCGCCCGACTTTGGATTACTTACAATAGCATAATAGTTGTCTTCGATACGTCTCCTGCCGTTTTCTGTACACAATTGCCAATTATAGGTTCTTGTGTCAAACCAAGCGTATTGATGATTCTTTACATATCCGTGTTCCGAATCGAAAGTTTCCCACTCGCTCGGTTGAGCAAATGGATCCGGCGCCCAATATGCCACGGGTGCAGGAAAAGTCCAACGACGCACAAATTCTCCTGTAAGCGTTTTCTCTGCTCTGCCGTCATTAAAATCCGTATAGTGATAAGTAGCCACTCCGGCTCCGGTTCCGGTTGATGTAAACCGTCCGAAATCATCGAAGAAAAGTATTTCCGACGTACCCATTTCTTCGTCACAGCTAAAAATAGAACGTAACAAAAGCGGATCTGAGTTGCGTTTTACACATCCGGCTGAAATAGCAGAGACTCTATATTCCGCTCCTATTTCCGGTTTTATTTCATAATAAACTATATTATTAGCTATATCTTCCTTTACAGTCAGATATGTATCTTTCCATTCTGCATTTGGCTCCAAACCTCTATAATAAAGTTCGTATCTATTTCCCGAAAGGTAAGGTGCGGTTAGTCTGACTATCTGTCCTTCGGGAACTTCGTGTTCATAACTATTTAACTGAACAAAACCGGCTGCGCTGCCTATAAATGCAATTGAAATATTGGCTCCCGGTGTAAAAGTTCCATTACAAGGATCATCTAAAACCATTCCGGAAACAACTATTTCTTCCACAACACTCGGCTCGCCTTCATCAATCGAAATCTCTATTTTTCCCGGATAAGACTTCACCGACAATCCGGCTTTTAAGCGTACATAAACAATCCTGTTATTTGCTCCTGTAAATGTTATTTCATCAGCCTCATAAGTTGTCCCATTGGTCGAAACTTCAAAACCATTGGGAACTGTAATCGTGACAGTTACACCATCCGTTAAACAAAAACCGGATACCGTAAATTGTTGTCTTGCAGATGCTGCACCCGGAGATGTCGTAAAAGGAGAAAGAGTAGCCGGCTTAACCTCGAATGAAGGCAGTAATACTTTTCCGGTTACCGTAATCTTTTTAGATTCCGCCTCATCCGACGAAAGAACGATTTCACCATTATATGCCTTACTAATATCATCTCCTACTTTCAAACGAATGTAAAGTGTTGCACTTGCATTGCCGGCGGTGTGAGGGATGGTAACCGATTCACTCCAAGTTACGTTGTTCAACGAATATTCATATCCTTCCAACGGATCTACCGTTATACCGCTAATCAAGTAGTTCCCTGCAACAGCAACAGATTGAATACCCGAAATTTGATCCGGACAAGCCCCAAAAGCAAGAGATTCCGTGAAAATTGACACGGTAGGCGGAAATACTTCGCCTGTTAGCGGAATTTCTTTTTCATCGGCACCCGTTGATGAAAGAACGATTTTATCATTGTATATTCCAACGCTGTTTCCTGCTTTCAAACGGATGGAAAGCGTTGCACCGGCATCTCCGCCGGTGTGAGGGATAACAATAGATGTCTCTACCCAACTTGTGCCTCCGTTGATGGAACACTCATAACCTACCGGAATCGCAGCTGTAATACCTTCACTCAAAGCCGCTCCGGTAATAGTAACCGTCTGCGTAGCAGATGCCGGCACTTGACCGGTAGTAAATTTGGATAGAGCACCTTCCACGAAAATCATCGGTTTACAAACACGAGCTGTGGTAGAAAATACTATCGAATTGGGAGATTTTGTAATATAAGCATGTATCGTAAGATTACCGTTACTCCCATCATTTGTTCCCACCAATCCGGGATTCCAGCCAACATACTGCATACCCAAACCATTAATACCCCATGCACCTGTTATAGGAGTACCGTTGTCCGTAATAATTATCATGTGACCATGGGAATTGTCCGTATCAAACGAAAATACCCATCCGTCCTCACACTCTATTGCCGCAGAAATGCTACCGGCAACAATCCCTCGCTCAGCAGTAACAGAAAACGGCTGTGCATTCACATTCCCTACAAGCAGCAATGCCCACAGCAACCATCCTATTTTCCATCGAAAGAAACTATACCCACTTCCTTTCTTATTTGAGTTTACACGTAATATTGTACCCATACTCTTATGTTTTTTGTATTATTTATATTAGATTTAATTATTTCAAACACAATAAGGAAAATTGTCAATAACGATAATTATTTAACGTTTTTAACAACAACCCTAAAAATTAGTCCTACACGAATATCGGAAAAACTTCCAAATTTAGAAAAAAAAAATGACTTAAACCACAAAATTAAAAATAATTATTGCAAAAAGATTACAAATAAGATGTTTAAGAGCCTGTTTAAATTTTAAATATTTTCATTTTTAGAGGTAGTTTTATTCTCATTTTATGGTCAATTTTGCCTAAAAAAGTATAGAAAAATATGGTATAACCTGAGTGGGATAAGCGAGATTCCTCACTCCACTTCGTTGCGTTCGGAATGACCTGTGTTTCAACATATACGGAGCAGGAGAGAGCGGCGGCAAAGCCGCCGCTCTCTCCTGCCTTACCTCTCCCCATAAGTCAAAAAGTCATTCCGAACACAACGAAGTGGAGTGAGGAATCTGTTTGTATTTGAAATTCAATAAAATAAAAAAAACCTTATCCCGAAATTAGGTGTATAATATTCTTCTTGAATAAAATTTATGATTGTCCGGAATTATATCCATTAGGATTGCATCTCTCGGTAGATAAATAATCTCGTCCTAAATCGCAAGCCGTAGGTTTGCGTCCTAATTTATTCAAGGTTGCAAACCTACGGCTTGCAAATTGAGGGATAAATTGGGGTTCTACCGAGAGATAATCCCTACGGGATTTTTTAGGTGCAATCACGGATAATCATATAAAATTTAAACAGGCTCTAACTTTAATATAAATTAACACTCCTCTTTCTCCCCTCTCTTGTTGAGGAGAGGGGAGAAAGAGGAACATTTCTTATTATTTGTTCGATCACTCAATGACCTTCGTGGTTAGTCACCCCTCTCTTGTGGAGAGGGGCTGGGGGAGAGGCTTTCTTTTATCCTCTCCAATATTTCCCTCAATTGCGGAATAATCGCCTCCCGGCAATCATTTATCAGCACAAAATCCGAACGGTTGATTCGTTCCTCATCGGACAGCTGGTTTTTTATCCGGCTTTTGACTTGTTCTTCGGTGATGTTGTCGCGCAATTCGGTTCGTTTGATTCGTATTTGTTCGGGAGCGAAAACCGTGATAACGTAATCTAAAAAATGATTTATTCCGCTCTCAAAAATAATTGCCGACTCGCAAGCTACGATATTTGAACGTTGACAATCGCTCCACCGGTTAAAATCATCGAATACGGCTGGATGAATAATGGCATTTGTCCGAGCAAGTAAATCAGGGTCGTTAAAAATGAGGGATGCCATTCTCGCCTTGTTTAATTCTCCGTTAGAGAAAATTTCCTCGCCAAGCAATTTTTTCAACTTGTCCTGAATGGAGGTATTTGTTTTCAGAATATTTTTAGAAGCCTCGTCGGCGTTATAGACCGGGATGTGCATTATCCGCACACATTCGGAAACGACGGATTTTCCGCTTCCGATTCCTCCGGTGATTCCTATTTTTAAAAGCCTCTCCCCCGACCCCTCTCCACAAGAGAGGGGAGAAAGAGGAGCGTATTTCGTTGTTTGTTTAATCATCAGAATATCCTTAGCCTCTCCCCCAACCCTCTCCACAAGAGAGAGGAGAAAGAGGAGCGTGTCTTATTATTTGTTCAATTTTTAGAATGACCTTCTTGTTTAGTCACCCCTCTCTTGTGGAGAGGGGGCGGGGGAGAGGCTTCTTTTTTTACTTCTCCTCTATCAAATAATCCACCTGCCTGGGATTGATTCTCACATGGAAGATTTTGTCCGGCTGCTTTTTTATTTCGACGGGAATTTTTTTCTGGTTATTGGCATTTAACGTCTCCCGATAATCAACCGTCAAAACAAACGAGGTGGCATTCACCTTGTCATACAGACTGACTCCCAACTGAAAAGTTACGTTTACCACAGATGGAAAAATCCGGAGGATGTGATTAGCAGGAACATTAGTAACAACGACCGGAACGTCAACACTCTTTTCCGTATATGGTTCCGCCTTTACCGTTACCTCAACCTCCGAAGGCGAGTAGGAAATATCTTTCACCTCCTTCATTTTTACCGGCTGCCGGACGGTGTCTTTTAAATTAGCAAGAACCAACAACTCGGTGTAGGCAAACTGCATGGTATCCAACATATTTTTCGGAGCATAAACCTCCACTTGCCTCGGTTTGATTTCGATTGTATCAGACAGGGTATACTGTTGAGCCAGCTCAATACGCCGGTTCAATTTAACAGGAAGTATTTTCTTTTGCAACTGCACAAACTGAAAGTGCAGCACATCTGGATTTATTTTTATGATTTGCGTACTTGCATTCAACTGCTTTTGTATCGCCGGTTCCAGCATTTTGGTATTGATTTCCATTTCGTTCCTCACCGGTTCTTCTATACTGACAGAGATTGGCGAAAAACGTCTTGTCATCCGGTAACTCAACAGCAGATTACCTCGATCGGAAACCGTAACTTTCAGTTTTTGGGGAAGTTCGCCGGTCTGCACATAGCCTAAAGGAAAATTTTCATACGTGACAGGTATTTGAATGACTGTTTCATACGTCTTTCTCATCGCGTGCAATCCCCACATGCCGGTCGAGACGATTAAAAAAAACAAAAAGATAAAAAGATCCTTGCTCATCAAGAATCTTTTTACACGTTGCATTTTACGAAAAAAAACATCTATGACCTCTTTTTTCCACATTGCTTATTTTGTGTTTACTTTGTTTGCTGAGTATCGGCAGCAGTAGCAAAAACGGAACCTTTGTCAATTTTAACCATTGTGTTATTAGCAATTTCCAACATCACATAGTCATCTTTCATCTCCTTGATTTTACCGTAAATTCCACCCGAAGAGATGACCGTATCTCCTACTTTCAATGACTCTCTGAATTTCTTAATCTCTTTTTGGCGTTTCATTTGCGGTCTGATCATAAAGAAATAAAAAACCACAAAGATCAATACCATCATAATGATACCTTGAGAGCCTCCTCCTAAAAATCCGCCGGTTCCTTCGGCTTGCAATAAAATTGTTTGTAAATTCATAATGTTATATAATTTCAAATTTTAAAATTTCAAATTTCAGATTTTGCAAAGGTAATCTATTTTGCCGACGGCGTATAATACGCGACCTTGATTATTTTGTTATCTTTTCTTAATTTGTCGATAATCGAATCCAAGATACCATTAATAAAGACGCTACTTTTTGCCGTACTGTAATATTTGGCAATTTCGATGTATTCGTTCATCGTCACGTTGACCGGGATGGACGGGAAGGAGTGTACCTCTGCCAACGCAGCCTGCATAATGACCATATCCATAAATGCCAAGCGGTCTACTTCCCAATTCTGGGTATGCTCCTGAATCAAATCTTTGTACTCTTTTCCGTCGTATATCGCATTCCGTAAAAGCTCTTTCGCAAACATCCTGTCCTCGTCATCTTTAAACATCGAAAGGAGCGGCTGGCTGCTGCCGTTTTCTTCTTCAAACAGCTTGATTGTTTTCAAAAGAAAACTGACTACCGTTTCGGCATCATCGTTCCAATAGATGGAAATTTCTTCCAATTCCTTGCCAAGTATTTCGCTGTCCGAGAGTACTTTTTTGAAAATCACGCGCCACACCTCTTTATCATTTTGATAAGAGTCTTCTTTGCTTTGCATATATTGTGCGTATATTTCGGACGCAACGATAGTATCATACAGTTCTTTGATTAATTCATCGTGCTGATGCCACGATATTTTTTGTTTGTTGGTGTAGGCAAGCAATTCTTTGTTTTTTGCAAGTTGAGCTATAAACCGGTTGTCAATAAACCGGGTATTCGGATTCTTATCTTCAACACTTGCGGTCAACATCTGTTTCTTTTTATTAATACGATCCGCAGCATAAGCGGTCAGGTCAACCATCAACAGCAACAGATAAAAATACAAGTCGTATGCTTTTTCGATACTGAAAAACAACTCATTTTCTACTTTTTCAATACTTTGCATGTCACTCTTATAATAAGAGTACAGAATTTGGACAATTTTAATCCGGAGAAGGATACGGTTAATCATTTAGTTTACTTCAAAAAATTACACAAATTTAGGATTTTTCTCTCAATATAATACTACAATGCGTTAAAAAAATAATCATCATTAAAATTAAGCACCGATTTTTTTGATTTTTTAAAATATTTTTCACACTTTTGAGAAATAGAACGGACAAACTGTACTAAACTAAAGATTGGAGGGCTGCGTTATGGAAGAAATAAAAAAAAATATAGACGAAGATGAAAAAAATCAGGATATAATTTATTCAAAAGCCATTAAAGCAGGTAAAAGGATTTATTATTTGGATGTAAAAAAGAATCGAAAGGACGAATTGTTCTTAGCCGTTACCGAAAGCAAGAAAAAAATCACCGGAGAAGATGCCCAAGTCTCTTTTGAAAAACATAAGATTTTTCTGTACAAAGAGGACTTTGACAAATTCAAGGATGGGTTGGATGAGGTAATCGAATTTATTACGAAAAACAGTTAAAAATTACCTCCATATTTTGTATCTGAAAGCGGCAACTTCGTTAAATGCTTATCCGCAATATTACCCCTATCAATGACAGTGCAATTTGCAGGAGATTCCTCATTTCACTTCGTTCCATTCGGAATGACCTGTGTTTCAATGTTTACGGAGGAGGAGAGAGCGGCGACAAAGCCGCCGCTCTCTCCTCCCTTGCCTCTCCTCATAAGTCAGAAAGTCATTCCGAACGAAACGGAGTGAAGTGAGGAATCTATTTGTAATTGAAATTCAATAAAATCAGAAAATTCTTATCCCGAACCAGATTACCTATGAAAATGACTGACAAATATTGGTGATAATTCAAAAAAAAAGTCTATATTGTGACTGATTTTGTTTTCACTAAAAATTCAACCAAAACATTATGGGCAAACTCAAATACACAGTATCTACCGCCGTGTTTTTTCTGTTTTCAAACACTTCCCTTTTCGCAAATGAAGCCAATTTGGTGATTCCCGACTTACACGAGGGTACATTCAATATATTCGGCTTGGAAATGACCTCTTGGAGTTTCCTTTTTTACGGAGCGTTGATTATTACCGGAACATTGGGGTTCAGCTTATTTTTATTCTCACAAATCAAGAAATTGCCTGCTCACGGTTCGATATTGAAAGTGGCGGATACGATCTACCGGACGTGCTGCGTCTACTTAAAACAGCAGGGGAAATTCCTGTTAATGCTCTTTGCCCTGATTGCAGCCGTGCTTTGTGTCTATTTCTTCGGTTTGTTGGGCGAACCGGTTTCGGTCGTTTTTCAGGTATTGTTATTCTCCATTATTGGTATGGGCGGCTCTTATGCGGTGGCTTGGTATGGCATTCGCGTCAACACGTATGCCAATGCCCGTACTGCTTTCGCATCGCTTAAAGGGCGACCGTTGGATGTAGTCAATATTCCGCTACGCGCCGGAATGAGCGTCGGGTTGTTTCTCATATCGCTGGAATTGATCATGATGGTGGTCATCTTATTGTTCGTCCCGCGCGAAATTGTGGGGATTTGCTTCCTCGGATTTGCGATTGGCGAATCGTTGGGAGCAAGCGCGTTGCGTATTGCCGGAGGGATTTTCACTAAAATTGCCGACATCGGCTCCGACTTGATGAAGGTGGTTTTCAAAGTAAAAGAAGACGACCCGCGCAACCCCGGCGTGATAGCCGACTGTACGGGCGATAACGCCGGAGACAGCGTTGGTCCGACCGCCGACGGATTTGAAACGTATGGAGTTACGGGAGTTGCGTTGATTGCATTCATCACGTTGGCTATCAGCGATCCGGCGGTTCAAGCAAAATTGATTGTCTGGATTTTCGGGATGCGTTTCTTAATGGACTTTCTTTCCGGATGTGCGTTCTTCATCAACCAAATTATTTCGGAAAAACTGTACGGAGACAAAAAACTGTTTGATTTTGAAGCCCCTTTGATGCGTTTGATTTGGATTGCTGCGATTCTGTGTATTTCGGCAACCTTTTTTATGAGTTATTTACTGTTGGGAAATATGGCTGACCCTACTTTGTGGTGGAAATTAGCCATCATCATCAGTTGCGGAACGTTAGCCGCCGTTTTGATTCCCGAATTTACCAAGATATTTACAAGCGCAAAATCCAAACACGTGCAGGAGGTGGTAACCGCCTCTCGCGAAGGGGGCTCGTCGTTGAATATCCTTTCCGGTATTGTCGCCGGCAATTTCAGTGCATTTTGGACGGGCTTACTGGTGGTTGGTTTGATGTATATCGCCTATTTTACTGTCGGAATCGGCGAAGGATTAACCTCCATTATGCCAAACCATGCTCCTATTTTTGCTTTCGGATTAGTCGCATTCGGGTTCTTGTGTATGGGACCGGTCACAATTGCAGTGGATAGTTACGGTCCTGTAACCGACAATGCGCAATCGGTTTTTGAACTTTCGCAAATAGAAAAACTGCCGAATGCTCGCGAAGAAATCCAAAAAGAGTTTGGCTTTACTCCCGATTTTGAAATGGGGAAATATTATCTGGAGGCAAACGATGCTGCCGGTAATACATTCAAAGCAACGGCTAAACCGGTATTAATCGGAACAGCGGTGGTGGGCGCTACGACAATGATTTTCTCCATCATTCTTTTGTTGGAAAAAGTCGGATTGCTGTATCTGTCATTAACAGATGCGCCGGTTCTTCTCGGTTTGATTTCCGGCGGGGCGGTTATTTTCTGGTTTAGCGGCGCCTCTATCCAAGCCGTAACCACGGGGGCTTACCGCGCCGTTGAGTTTATCAAGCAAACATTCGATCTGAATAAGACGGAAGCAGATGCGGAAGACTCCGACGCCGTAGTGAAAATTTGTACTCAATATGCTCAAAAAGGGATGTGGAATATTTTCATCGCGCTCATCTCACTCACGTTGGCATTCGCGTTTATGGATCCGAATTTCTTTGTGGCATATTTGATTTCGATTGCCGTTTTCGGATTATTCCAAGCCGTCTATATGGCAAATGCCGGCGGCAGCTGGGACAACGCCAAGAAAGTGGTGGAAGTGGATTTGAAAGAGGAAAATACCCCATTGCACGAAGCCACAGTCGTGGGAGATACCGTGGGCGACCCGTTCAAAGATACCTCCTCTGTTTCATTGAATCCGATCATTAAATTCTCTACCTTATTCGGTCTCTTGGCAACGGAAATCTGTATCGAAATGAAAGCTGCGGAACACGATTATTCGCTGTATATTGCCATTCCGTTTCTTATCATCGGGCTGATTTTCGTATGGAGGTCATTTTATAGAATGAGGATTCCGTTGGAGAAATAAATACAATTTTAAACACAATGTCGTTTAATTAAGGATGAATTATATTAATCTTCGCGTCTTAGCGAACTTTGCGACTTTGCGTTTAATACAAAACATAGATTTTAACGCGAAGTCGCAAAGTTCGCAAAGACGCAAAGATTTCTTAACTAAACGACATTGATTTTAAACAAATAAAAATGGAAAATGAATACAGATTTTTTACCCTGATAAACGACAGTACATTATTGGGTAAACTGTTCAATCAAGTTTTCAAGGAACTTACAATCATACGGGCTATTTCCGCCCCCGATACAACAACGGATAATGGCTGGAACAACAAAGAGCGGGCACACCTATTCTATGAAATGTGCCTGATTGAAACATACTTGCACAGCATCATGGATAATCTTACGATGTGGCAAACCGTTTGCGAAAAATATGCGAATGAATTCAATTTCAGTTGGAAATATTACGCATTATCACAAAGAATCGAACAGATAAATGAATTCGGAGGCGAAAAAGAGGATTACAACGAGGACGGAAGCATAAAAATTGATATAACTGATAATGAACTGATTAACCAAACCGTCGTTATAGATCTTGCCAATCCACACTTCAAAAGTATTTTCCTGTCAACTACTCCCATGGATTGCTTTGCGATATGCCACATGATTATCAATACCGGCAACATTCTAGATTTTCTCAAGGATAAGACAGGAAAGCCGCTAACGACTTACCGGAAAGGCAAGAATGGAGAACTCATAGAAAACGACTGGGCGGATAAAGTCATGCAAAAATCGAGGGAACAACTATTGCAAGAAAACACTGCCGTATCATTTTGGAGTGTACTATTCGCCGTAAGAAGTCTTATCGACCAAATTGAAAAACTGCCGAAAACAGAAGATAACAAGGAGTTTTTTCAATTACTGCCAAAAAAAATTGAGGATATTTTCAACTTGAAAATTCCGTTGGTGAAACTTCCGGAAATTGAGGACAAAGAAGAAAAATAGGTAACGTGTAAAAAATAAGTTGGCAGCTTGTGTTTTGGATAAGCGAGATTCCTCCCTCCACTGCGTTGCGGTACCAATGACGTGAATGTACAAGGTGTTCATAATCAAGATGCGGAGTGATTGATGGCAGATCCTTCACTCCGCTGCGCTACGTTCAGGAGGACACCATGAATGATGAGAAAGAGGGGAGTAGTAACGGCTTTGCCGCCGCCCCTACTCCCCTCCACCGCACGATGGAAACGCCGGTCATCCCGACCATAGGGAGGGATCTGTTCGTCATTTCTGTCTGTTTGATTATTAATAATTGGGCACTCGGAATGACCTGTATTTCTAGTGTGCGAGGGAGGAATCTAACAAAATTACCAACTTATTTTTTACACATTACTAGATGACAAAATTTGCGGAGAAAAAAGTGTTTATTCTTCGCATTTTTTGCGGAGAATATTCGTATTTTTACCGCAAAATAATTTAGGTATGGCAAAGTACATTTATCAACACGAAAATTGGACGAATTTTACTTGGGATTATAGTAAAATCGCTTTTGTACTCGGAGAAGTTCGTCATTTACAAGGCAAATTATCGGGGGCAATGAACGGGTTGGGATTTTCATTAAAATCAGAAGCAATGCTTGAAACGTTGACACTTGATATTATGAAATCGTCTGAAATAGAGGGCGAAAAACTAAATCGTAAACAAGTGCGCTCTTCCATTGCAAAGCGTTTGGGATTGGAAATTGGGGGATTGGAGTTTATTGACAGAAATGTGGAGGGTGTTGTTGAAATGTTACTTGACGCCACTCAAAATTACACGCAAGAATTAAGCGAAGACCGGCTTTGCGGTTGGCATTCCGCTCTTTTTCCGTCAGGCAGAAGCGGAATGTATAAAATTGAAGTTGGTAAATACCGCACGGGAGAAATGCTAGTCGTTTCGGGTATGTTGGGCAATGAAAAAATACATTTTGAAGCAGTGCCGGCAAAAAATGTAAAACCGGAAATGGATATATTTATTCACTGGATAAATGAAAAAACAGAAATTGACCCTGTATTAAAATCTGCGATTGCGCATTTATGGTTTGTAACAATTCACCCGTTTGATGATGGAAACGGTCGCATGGCAAGAACAATTTCAGATATGTTATTAGCTCGTGGCGACGGTAGTTCGCAACGATTTTACAGTATGTCGAACCAAATCCTGAAAGAGCGAAAAAAGTATTATTCGGCATTAGAAAAGACTCAATACGGCTGTTCTGACATCACAGGTTGGCTAAATTGGTTTCTTAATTGCTTGAAAAATTCGTTGGTTAATACAGAGATTGTACTTAAAACAGTATTCAGTAAAGCGAACTTTTGGGAAAGGAATAAGAAAACTCAACTAAATGAACGTCAGATATTTATAATCAATAAGATGTTTGATAATTTCTATGGGAAATTGACATCATCGAAATGGGCGAAAATGACAAAAGTATCTCCGGATACTGCTTTGCGCGACATCAAAGACCTAATTGAAAAGGGTATTTTGAAACAGAACGAAGCAGGAGGACGAAGTACAAATTATGAGTTGATAATAGAAAACAAAAACACCGGCAACTCGATACGAGAAATGAAAAAAGAACGCGGATGACGCGGATAACGCAGATTTTCGCAGATAATAAATAAAATTTCTATATGTCTATTTATCAGCGATATAAATATCTGTGTAAATCCGTGTCATCCGCGTTCAAAACAGTCCCCTGTTACAACGATTACTTCTTTACGACTTTATGAACCGAACTGCCATTCTCCGTTTTCAACGTAACGAAATACACCCCGCTGTTCCAATTTCCGGTAGAGATACTTCCGGCATCCACGATGATGGTGTGATGGATGAAACGACCAAGTGCATTGGTTACCAACACTTGGGTAACTTCGTTGCTTTCGATATACAGCTTGTCTTTAGTCGGGTTCGGGTAAACAAACTACAATTTACTTTTTAGGTTTACCTATTTACAAACATATTGATGAACTTATGGATAAAAGAAAAGGTCATGAGAATGTTCACTAATCTTCTGGTACAGGTATAAGTTTTACACTAACATAAAATTTTACATCTTCCCGTTCATTACATTCATGACATAAAGGGACTATGTAATACTTCTTATCTCTACTATTTGCTTTTTGCACATGTACTCCGTCAATATTTTCAGTACGATCACATCCTATTTTAGAACAAATATTCTGTTTTGTGTCAGTTTGTTTCTCCCAGTAATTTCTCCAAGAAGTATAGCCTTTGGGTGATGTATCATTTCCTGTCTTTTTTACATTTTTCACCAAAGTATTTAATGATTCCATCTTATTTATTTGGTTTCTAACATCATCTATTAATTTCTTGCCTATTTTTTCTTGCTTTTGTCCTAATGTTAAGCCTTTATCATTATTCATATCTTTTGATTTTAACAAATTAAACAATTCCCAAACATACAAATTTTATCCAACATCCACAATATCCTTCAATTTAACATCTAAAGCCGAACCTATCTTTAATAGTGTTCCAACGGTTAAGTTAGTTCTTCCCGCTTCCAATCTACTCATACTTGACTTTTCAAAATTACAGGCAGCACCTAAATCTTGCTGACTTATATTTTTTTCTTCTCTTAATTCTCTAATTTTCAGACCAATTTTCTTTAATGTTTCATTATAAAGGGATACGAAAGTGTCCCTTTTTATTTACTCCAAAGCAATTTCATCGAGCCTTTATCTTTATCCATATAGTAAATATTTGGCATTTCATCAAGCCTGTTTTACTCCTAAAATAGCCTGCGCTACGTTTTGAAAAGTTATGTGCTTTATGATATACATTAAAACCACCGCTAAGCTCATCAAAATAAGCCTTTATCCAAATTGCAGAATCGTATGAATGGTATTTTAACAGAGATTCTTTTAAGATTTCAATTATATTTGTCATATTTATTTACAAACCTGAGTTCGGGATAAGCGAGATTCCTCACTCCACTTCGTTACGTTCGGAATGACCTGTGTTTCAACATATACGGAGCAGGAGAGAGCGGCGGCTTTGCCGCCGCTCTCTCCTGCCTTACATCTCCCCATAAGTCAGAAAGTCATTCCGAACGCAACGAAGTGGAGTGAGGAATCTGTTTGTAATTGAAATTCAATAAAATAAGAAAAAACTTATCCCGAAATCAGGTTACAAGTAAATTGCCCGCAAAATTAATATTATCTTTCAAAATTTATCACCCCCTTGCACTTTTTCAACCAAATTTTATTAACTTTGCAGGGCTATTTTAAGCCAAATGCAATGAATAAAATAATCAGTAAAGAAAACCTCTCGGAGAATGTCATAAAGTTGGAGATTGAAGCTCCTCTAATCGCTAAAGCTCGTAAAGCCGGTAATTTTGTAATTGTTAAAGTCGGACAAAAAGGCGAGCGCATCCCGTTAACAATCGCTGCTGCCGATACCGAAAAAGGTACAATTACACTGGTCATACAAAAAGTGGGTGTCTCTTCGACCAAGTTATGCAACTTGAATGTCGGAGATGAAATAACCGACCTTGTAGGTCCGCTGGGGAAAGCTACTCATATCGAAAATGTGGGAACCGTAGTTTGTGCCGGAGGTGGTGTTGGCGTAGCTCCATTGCTCCCGATTGTAGAGGCGTTCAAGAAAGCCGGAAACAGGGTGATAACCGTTCTTGCGGCACGTACCAAAGAGTTGGTTATCTTGGAAGAACAAATGCGCCAACATTCGGACAAAGTGATTGTGATGACCGACGACGGCTCTTACGGTAAAAAAGGATTAGCAACCGATGGCATTGAAGAGGTAATCAAAAGGGAAAAAGTGAATCTCTGCGTAACCGTCGGACCTGCCATAATGATGAAATACGTTTCGTTGCTGACCAAAAAATACGATATTCCAACCATTGTTTCGCTCAATACGATTATGGTAGACGGTACGGGTATGTGCGGCGCTTGCCGTATCACGGTGGGCGGAAAAACCAAATTTGTTTGCGTGGATGGTCCCGAATTTGATGCTCATCAAGTCGATTTTGATGAAATGCTCTTGCGTCTCAGCGCATACAAAGAAGAGGAAGAAGCGGATCACTATAAAATTCAACAGTAAATAGACACAAATGATACAAGAAGGTAGAAATCTTGCGTGGCGCGAAGAGTTGCGCAAGTCGATGAAGACAAAAGAGCGGACGGATATTCCCCGTGTGCACATGAATGAATTAGATCCTCATTACAGAGCCAAGACACAGGAAGAGGTTAATCAAGGGCTGACAGAAGAACAAGCCGTGTGTGAAGCGCAACGTTGTTTGGATTGCGCAAATCCAACTTGTATAGATGGTTGTCCCGTAAATATAAATATCCCCGAATTTATCAAAAATATAGAGCGCGGAGCATTTTTAGAAGCTGCCAAAGTGTTGAAAGAAACCAGCGCGCTGCCTGCCGTCTGCGGACGTGTTTGTCCGCAAGAAAAGCAGTGTGAATTACATTGTATCTATACGCAAAAGTTGAAAAAAGAGTCTGTTGCTATTGGTCATCTGGAACGTTTTGCGGCAGATTATGAACAGCAAAGCGGTCAAATATCCATTCCTGAGATTACGCATAAGAACGGTATAAAAGTAGCCGCCGTAGGTTCCGGTCCTGCCGGATTATCCTTTGCCGGTGATATGGCAAAGTTGGGCTATTCGGTAGTTGTTTTTGAAGCATTACACGAGATAGGCGGCGTACTGAAATATGGTATTCCCGAATTTCGTCTACCAAATAGTGTGGTAGATGTGGAGATTGACAGTTTGAAAAAAATGGGTGTCCACTTTGTAAAAAACTGCATCGTCGGTAAAACCATTTCCATACAAGCGTTGGAAGAAGAAGGCTTTAAAGGCATTTTTGTCGGAAGTGGAGCAGGATTGCCTCGTTTTATGAATATTCCCGGTGAAAACCTGATTGGCGTGATGTCGTCCAACGAATACTTAACCCGTGTTAATCTAATGGATGCCGCCAATGCCGAAAGCGATACGCCGGTAACAAAAGGAAAAACCGTAGCCGTGATTGGAGGCGGAAACACCGCGATGGATTCCGTGCGCACAGCCTTGCGCTTGGGCGCCGAACGGGCAATTATCGTCTATCGTCGTTCGGAAGAGGAGATGCCTGCCCGGATAGAGGAGGTAAAACACGCCAAGGAAGAGGGCGTGGAATTTATGACGCTGCACAACCCGATAGCTTACTTTGGCAACGAAAAAGGTCGCATTAAAACAATGCGCTTACAAAAAATGAAACTCGGCGAGCCGGATGCTTCCGGAAGAAGAAGTCCGGTCGAAATATCCGGTGCAACGGAAGATATAGACGTTGATGTCGTTGTCGTCAGCGTGGGAGTTTCTCCGAATCCGTTAGTGCCTCAGTCGGTCGAAGGATTGAAAGTAAGCAAATGGGGAACGATTGAAGTAAACGAAAATATGCAATCCACCATCCCGATGATTTTTGCCGGAGGCGACATTGTACGCGGCGGAGCCACCGTTATTCTCGCAATGGGAGATGGTCGTAAAGCGGCGGCGGCGATGGATGAGTATTTGAAAAAATAGCACGAAAAAGCACGAAAGCGCGAAGGGTTTGAAAATTGGTCTCCCTTCGCGCTTTCGTGCTTTTCGTGCATTCGCGCTTATTTTCCCCACATTTTTTTCATTTTGAGCGGAATATCGGTATTTTCTTGAACACCTGTAAATTTTTCCGCACCCGGACCGAAAGAGAAAACCGGCACCATAATTCCGGTGTGGTCGGTGGTGTTGAATTTTAGTTCGACATCTCCTTTCTTGAAATCACCATTGAGAATGGTTAATCCTCCTGTTTCGTGGTCGGCGGTGATTACGACCAAGGTATTTCCGTCTTTTCGCGCAAAATCAAGAATAGCCCCTACGGTTGCATCAAAATCCAATGTTTCGGATAGGACGCGCGAATGGCTGTTATCGTGCGATGCCCAATCTATCTGCGAACCTTCAATCATCAAGAAAAAGCCGTTCTTATTTTGGTTCAACAAGTTAATTGCTGCCAAAGATGCCTCTTTCAACATATTTCCTCGTTCTTTTACTTCTGCCGGATGTTCGTAGGCAACCAAACCTGCAAGTTTTCCGGACTTAGTTTTTTTCACTTCCTCCATACTCAATGCAACGAGATAACCTTTTTCTTTCAACTCTTTGGTCAAATCACGGTTATCCGACCGATTTTGAAAATATTTCAATCCGCCGCCGATAAAAACATCAATAGGCGCCTTCAAATAATCCAAAGCAATCTCTTCTTCCTTATTTCGGTGGTCTTGATGAGCGACAAAAGCAGCAGGTGTAGCATGTGTAACCGAGCAAGTAACCACCATTCCGGTCGACTTCTTCTTTTCTGCCGCCAATACCAAGATAGAAGATACCGGCACCGTGTCGGGTGACATTCCGATCATATAGTTTTTGGTCTTTACACCACACGCCAAAGCCGTTCCTCCCGCCGCCGAATCAGTGATATAGTTATTCGCCGAGTAAGTCTTGGAAAAACCCGTATATGTACATTGTTCCATATTCAACCGTCCGCCGTTTACCGTCATTGCAGCATATATATGTGCAAGCCCCATTCCGTCTCCAATCATAAAAATAATGTTCTTCGGCACTTGTGCACTCACGGATAAAACGGACACACAAAGAGCAAACGCAATGGCTAATTTTTTAAAATAATTGTAAAACATCTTTTTCTTTTATTTATATTTAAGTTTCTTTACCTTCTCATCGTGCGCATCATACGCCTCCACAATCCGCTGCACCAATTTATGCCGCACAATGTCTTTGGCATCAAATTCAACTTTGGAAATACCTTTTACCTCTTTCAATATCTGCAACGCCTCTACCAGTCCCGAACGTTGATGAGGTGGAAGATCTATTTGCGACATATCTCCCGTTACCACGATTTTGCTGTTCATTCCCATACGGGTCAGGAACATCTTTATCTGTTGAGTAGTCGTATTTTGCGCCTCGTCCAAGATGATAAAAGCATCGTTCAACGTTCGTCCGCGCATAAAGGCTAACGGGGCGATTTGGATAGTGCCGTTTTCCAAATATTCTTTCAGTTTCGAGCTGGGTATCATATCTTGTAGCGCATCGTAAAGAGGCTGCAAGTACGGGTCTATTTTCTCCTTCATATCGCCGGGGAGGAATCCGAGTTTCTCGCCTGCCTCTACTGCCGGTCGACTGAGGATTATTCTCCGTACCTCCTTGTTTTTCAACGCCCGGACGGCTAATGCGATGGCAACATACGTTTTCCCCGAACCGGCAGGACCGATGGCAAAAAGCAAATCGTGTGTCTCAAAATCTTTGACTAATTTTTTCTGATTGGGTGTGCGCGCAATGATTGGTTTTCCGTTTATTCCGAAGATAATCAGGTCGGTTTGCTTGATTTCGGCAGGTGTTTTTCCCTTGACATAATCAATAATTACCTCTTCGGAAAGGGAATTGTGTTTGGCGCAATACTTTTCGAGCGACAAAATAATTTCTTCAAAACAGGCAATTTCACTCTCTTCTCCAATCACTTTCATCGCATTTCCGCGAGCGATGATTTTTATTTTCGGAAAAAGGTCTTTGATTAAGTAGATATTCGCATTGTTTGCCCCATAAAATATCACGGGGTCGGCGTTTTCTATCTGAATTATTTTTTCTATCATTTACTGCTTGTAAGATTTAATGTATGGCAAAGATACTAAAATTGTCTTGAACCAAGATTTTTACAAGATTAAAAGATTCTTAAGATAAAAAATAACCTATCCAATTTTACTAATCCTCTTCAAATGCTCCTCGTCAATAATTTTTATCTTCCGTCCATCAATAGTAATGATTTTTTCGGATACAAAATTGGACAGGGTGCGGATGGCGTTTGAGGTTGTCATATTGGAAAGGTTGGCAAGGTCTTCGCGCGAAAGGTAAATGCTGAGTGTAGCTCCGTCTTCTTCTAATCCGTAGCTTTCTTTCAGGAAAAGCAGCGACTCGGCTAATCGCCCGCGGATATGTTTTTGCGTCAAGCTGACTGCTCGTGCGTCGGCAATTCCCAAGTCGACCGACAAGGCATGAATAAAATACCACGCCAATTGGCTGTTTTGAGAAATAAGGTTTTGGATAACGGTTTTGGGAACAGCATAGATGACGGAAGGTTCAAATGCGCAAGCTCCGGTTACGAAATTCTCTCCGGCAAACATTGCGCGGTAGGCAAATGTTTCGTAAGGTTTTACCATACGTACGATTTGGCTCCGCCCGCCTACACCGGTTTTGAATATCTTGACTTTTCCTTTTACCAAGCATAGCAGATGAGTAGGTATTTCTCCTTCGCAATAAATTATTTCGTTCTTTTTATATTTTTGAACTTCATAATTATTCTTCAAATATTTCGTTTGTTCGGAAGTCAGCACTTTCCATATATCCGAAATCGTTTCGATGCTTTCGTGTACCTCCTCATCCTTTTTTGCTGCCATAAAACCTTATAATTTGATTATATTATTGCAAAAATAATAAAATTTATCAATATTAAGACTTAATCCCGAAAACGCCTCGTCAATTCTCCAAAATAATCAATCCGTCGATCGCGCAGGAAGGGCCACATTCGGCGCACAGTTTCGGAACGTTCTTTTGAAATTTCCGAAACAATAATTTCTTCTTTATCATTGGAAGCCTGTGCGATAATCTCGCCCTGAGGTCCGACGATAAAACTGTTACCCCAAAATTGGATTCCGTTGGTCACTCCGGATGGATCAGGTTCATATCCCACACGATTTACCGCAACTACGTTCAATCCGTTGGCAACAGCGTGTCCTCGTTGTGAAATGACCCACGCATTCAATTGGCGCATTTTTTCCTCTTCCGTATCGGTACTCTCCCACCCTATGGCAGTTGGGTATATCAATATTTCGGCTCCTGCCAACGCCATCATTCGCGCCGCTTCGGGATACCATTGATCCCAACAAACGAGTACGCCCAATTTTCCCACCGAGGTTTGAATCGGTTCAAATCCCAAATCGCCCGGTGTGAAATAAAATTTTTCATAATAAGCAGGATCGTCCGGAATGTGCATTTTGCGGTATTTTCCGGCAATCGTTCCGTCTTTTTCCAACACTACTGCCGTATTATGGTACAGCCCCGGCGCGCGTTTTTCAAACAGAGAAAGCACCAAGACAACGCCTAATTCCTTGGCTAATTTTCCGAACTCCTCGGTAGATGTACCGGGGATGTTTTCTGCAAAATCGAAATTTGCGGGATCTTCGGTTTGACAAAAATATAAACCATTGTGTAACTCCTGCAAGATAATCAACTCTGCACCTTTTGACGCGCATTGACGAATATTCGATTTCAACTTCTCTATATTTTCGCGAATATCTGCGGTGTTGGATTGTTGGATTAGGGCTATTTTCATAAATGAATGTAAAATGTATAATTTATAATGTATAATGCTGTTTTTCTGAATTATACATTATAAATTTAAAATTATAAATTAAATAAAACCTTGGGGGAATTGCATCGTTATGCAATGCAATGAACCGTGCTGTTTTATCAACGGCAGACAGTTTATTCCGATAATCTCCCGGTCGGGAAAGGCTTTTTGCAACTGTGTTTTGGCAATTTCATCTTTCGGTGAATCATAAAATGGCAGAAGTACTGCATCGTTTATGATCAGGAAATTGGCATACGTAGCAGGTAAGCGGTCATCGCCATCCATTACACAATCTGCCATTGGCAGCGGAATGAGCGTATACGGTTTTCCGTCCATCGTCTTAAAGGCTTTGAGTTCGTCTTCCATTAATCTCAATTCTTCAAAATGCTCGTCCTCCTCGTCGGTACACTGTACGTAGGCAATGGTATGCTCATTGCAAAAACGAGCGAGGGTATCTACGTGACTGTCCGTATCATCGCCGGCGAGGTAGCCATTGCGCAACCAAAGGATGCGTTTGGCTCCGAATACCATTTTGTAGTATTCTTCCAATTCTTCTTTTGAGAGATGTTCGTTGCGGTTGTCGGAAAGCAGGCACTCTTCGGTGGTGAGAATGGTTCCTGCGCCGTCCGATTCCATGCCGCCGCCTTCGAGTACGCAGTGCAGCATATTTTGATAATTTACGGACGGATCGAAAACACCTTGTTTATAAAGTTTACGCGTAATCAGATTGTCATGATTAGCAGCAAATTTCATTCCCCAACCGTTGAAACAGAAATCAAGCAGGCAAGGTTCTCCGTCTACAAAAACAGAAATCGCGGCGTGATCACGTGCCCAAGTGTCGTTGGTGTTCATTGAGGCGAAACGGATATTGTTGTAATTAATATCGTTGCCCAAGTGTTTTTTAACCTCCTCTACATCAGGACAAACAATAAGCAACAACTCACGTTTGGCAATCTCCTTCGCAATAGCGACAAAGCAAGGAATAACTTCATCCAATATATCACACCAATCTGTATCGGCGTGCGGGAATGTGAGTTGAACACCGCTTTGTGATTCCCATTCGGCGGGGAAATGGATGTTGAAATTTGTTTGCATAATTATTTTAATTCATCTTTAAATGCTGCTAATGTTTTAACTTTTAACACTTTGCTCTTTATTGGGGTTTCTAACACTTTTTTGTCGCCGGAAACCAAATATTTGGCTTTTCCTTGTAAGGCAAGATCGAAAAGAAAGTTATCCTTAAGGTCTGGGCAATCTTTAAAAAGAGATTTTGTTTCACAAAATTCAGTCAGATTATGATAAAAAGCGATAGTTTTCTCAAAATCAAACTTGTATTTTAGAAATTTCTTACGAGATAAAACTTCTTGTAATTCGGCAAGTGAGAATGCGGAGCGCAAAAAAACCACACTTTTTTCTTCTATCATAGCAGACAATTCATCATATTTGGCTTTAATTATGTAACTAATCCAAATGTTTGTATCAAGTACGGTTTTATTTTTTTTCATTGCGGTATGCTCTTACTTCCTTTACGATTTCAGCCATTGTCATTTCCGGAACACTTTTATCAATGGAGTCATTAAGAATTTTAGCTTGTTCGGACAAAGTTAAACGAGAAAATTCCTCAGTAGTCATTTTTTGAGCTTCTGTTTTAGTTTTTGCCTTGGGAATAAGTGTTTTGACAATTTTCACATCAGGCATTTTTGCAACTGCATCTAAAATACCGTTAAGAACGACATTACTATTATTGTTATATTCTAATGTTACAGCTATCATATTCTTTGTTTTTTATTCACAAAAATAATTTTACTTTGACACAAAAATACGCAATAGAAATATCTGAACCAAGATTTTAATAAGATTTTCAAGATTGCCAAAATGAAAAAATCCTGCTAATCCTATAAATTTTATTAAAATCTTGGTTCGGACATTTCAATCAATATACTCAAATCCGCAATAAGGCACCAACGCTTTCGGAATACGAATCCCTTCCGGCGTTTGATTATTCTCCAAAATAGCAGCTACAATACGCGGCAAAGCAAGCGCGCTACCATTCAACGTGTGGCAAAGTTGCGACTTTTTATCTCCACTTTTAAAGCGGCATTTCAATCGATTAGCCTGATAGCTTTCAAAATTGGAAACGGAACTGACCTCCAACCAACGCTTTTGCGCAGCGGCATACACTTCAAAGTCGAACGTCAACGCCGAAGTAAAACTCATATCGCCACCGCAAAGTCGAAGAATACGCCAAGGCAATTCCAACTTATCAATCAATGATTGTACATAATCTACCATTTCCTGCAACGATTGATACGATTGATCGGGGTGTGCAATGCGCACAATCTCCACTTTATCAAACTGATGCAGACGGTTCAATCCGCGTACGTCCTTTCCATACGAGCCTGCCTCGCGACGGAAACAGGCGGAATAAGCCGTGTTTTTTACCGGAAGATCGGTTTCATTCAAAATCACATCTCGGTAAATATTGGTGACAGGCACTTCCGAAGTCGGTATCAAATACAAATCATCTTCGGTGCAATGGTACATTTGTCCTTCTTTATCAGGCAATTGACCTGTTCCGTAGCCCGATGCTGCATTTACAACGTATGGCGGTTGTACTTCCAAATAACCGGCATCACGCGCACAGTCCAAAAAGAAATTGATTAATGCCCGTTGCAAGCGCGCGCCTTTTCCTTTATATACGGGAAATCCTGCGCCTGTGATTTTAACGCCTAATTCAAAGTCGATGATGTCATAACGTTTGGCAAGATCCCAATGTGGTAGCGCATCTTCGGGCAGGTTTGGCATTTCGCCGCCCGTTTTTTCAGTGATGTTGTCTTCGGGGGTTCTCCCTTCGGGAACGCTCTCGTGCGGAAGATTCGGGATAGTGGTCAATATGTTTTGAAGCTCTTGTTCCACCTCGCGCATTTCATTTTCAAGCGCTTTGTTATTCTCTTTCAGTTGGGTCGTTTTTTCGCGTGCAGCTTCGGCTTCCTCTTTTTTACCCTCTTTCATCAGTTGCCCGATACTTTTGGACAAGGCGTTGAGTTCCGACAGACTGTTATCCAACACGACTTGGGTATTACGTCTTTTCTTATCCAGTTCGATTACCTTTTCAATAACTTCCTTTCCATCAAAATGTTTCTTTGCTAAACGACGAATCACCTCGTCCTTGTTTTCTGTAATAACTTTAAGCGTTAACATATAATTTTGTTTTATTATTTTTTTCAGATGAGTGCAAAGATAAGTATTTTTCGCACGAAAGTGATATGAGATACGAATGTATTTTATATTCTTTTGGTATCAATCAGCACTTTTTAATATCTTTAAATTGCAAAATTATCTCGACAATTTTTGAAAAAACAATAAAAATATCGCAATAATTTTATATTTTTGCGGTAAATATAATTATAATTATGATGTTGAAACGCGAATTTTATTTACGGAAAATCGAAAACGGATTTCGTCAAGTGCCTATCGTTGTGCTGATTGGAGCGCGACAAGTAGGAAAAACCTCGCTAATGAAAAAATTTAGCGAAGATAAAAAATCACTTTTCCTAAATGGACAAGATGCGGAAACTGCCGCTTTGTTTGAAAAATTATCCACCATTGAACAATATTTGAAAATATACATAAATGAACAATTAGACGGCATCTTGTTGATTGACGAATTTCAATATATTAACGGTATTTCTACCATACTTAAATTGCTTACCGACAAGCACGAAAGGTTGAAAATTCTTTGTTCAGGAAGTTCATCGCTTGATATTTTACAAAAAGTAGAAGAATCGTTAGCAGGTAGGGTACGTGTTATTGAAGTATTATCGCTTTCATTTCCAGAATATTTACAATTCTATGATAAAAAACTGCATGCACTTTTCCAATCCTTCGACCTTAATACGGAAAGCTCCGCTCTCACTTCGCCCATAGAACAGATTTTTGGCGAATATCTCATTTACGGCGGTTTACCCCGTGCGGCTTTGACCAAAAACAAGGAGGAAAAAATTGAAATTCTTGATGATATTTACAAAACTTATTTAATGCGCGATGTGCGAAATTACATTAAAAATGAACATAGTGTCGGTTTCAATAAATTGTTGCGTATTTTGGCAGCGCAAATCGGTAATTTGATTAATGTCAACGAATTGAGCCGCGAAAGCGGATTACCCTACAAAGTCTGCGAAGAGTATCTCTATTTGCTTGAACAAATGTATATTATCAAGTTGATTGAGCCGTATTTTGTGAATAAACGCAAGGTGATTGGTAAAATGAAAAAAGTCTATTTTTGTGATTTAGGTCTGCGGAATATGATTGAGCGGAATTTTAATGAAATTGAGTTTCGTGCCGACAATGGGGCTGTTTTTGAAAATGCTTTGCTATTGACTCTTTGGCGCAACAAAGGTGCAGGTGGCGAATTACAGTTTTACCGTACTGCGGATGGTACGGAGGTTGATTTTGTGCTTTCGCGACCAACCGGAAAAATGGCGTTGGAATATAAATGCAAAAAACTGAACAAAGCTATTAGTTTACAATCTCTTAATAATTTTTGCAAAGAAGAAAATATCGCCCGGAAATTTATTGTGAATCTGAATTTGAATATTGTTTTTAACAACACCAAACTGATTCAAGGATTTTTGGCGGATAAAATTGTTTAAATTTTGCAAAATTATCGCGATAATTTTTGCAAAACAGATAAAAATATCGGCGACATCTCTCCTCGCACGAGCAGAAGATATACAAAACATTTTCATTTTTGAGATTTTACCATTTTTTTAACAATAGTTGTATTGGGTGTTTGCAAATTAAAATAATAAAAACCGTTTGGGAAATGAGATAAATCCAAAACCGTCTCAAAATCAGTAAGTGTTCTACTTAAAATCCTCATTCCCGAAGTGTTGTAAACAGTTAAATGAACATTTTCAGGAGACATTTCCGGAATATTTATAACTACATATTCAAGTACAGGATTAGGATGGATTTTAATTTCATTTTTCGTTACATGATCATTAATGTCAATAGAGTTTCCTATATCCTGCAAAAAATTACAATCTTTAATATATTCATTTTCAAAAGAATAAATTTGATCAAAATCATTGTATTTACAAACGATAAGATAAGGATCTTCTGAAAAACCCCAATTAGGACCAACTCCTTCAATAAACATCCTTTTAATTTCACCGGGGGGAGTAGAAGTTCCTATGGTCTGGTTAAATTGAATATGTTTTTTCCCATCAAGCATATAAACACTATCTACGTATATGGTTCTGTTTACATCATATTCCATTTTAATATTAAAAGCATCTCCAACAGATAAATCCAAGTCCATAATTAACAATTCGGAAGCAGAACCCGGTTTTATTAAATAAAGTTTGGAATTGGTTTCATTGGTTCTTATTTTACCCATATCTCCACTCCATTTCCCTTTATATTCCAAAATTTTATATTCAGCTTCCATTGTTCTTGTTAAAATTGTATCCATCCAAACTGCCTCTGGAATCACACCTCTATTAGTTATGACCCATTGTGTTGTTTCATTACCAAAAATGGGCTGGTATTGCTGAAAAGTTGATGTTGAGTCAGTTTCCTCAATCCCGTTGGACTTGCCCCAAGTCCAATTATAATAACAATCATCGAAATTAGGGGAATGATAGATTTTCTCTTCGTTTTGATAAAAACAAAGTAAACTCTTTATCACCGGATACCCGACACAATCACAACACATAGAATTATCCCGTTTCATTCCCCAAGAACTCCCGATACCTTCAATCCATATTTCCGATTTTTTACAACCATCGTATTTTGTGGAGGTATTTGAAATGTAAAATATTTTGCACAGAGTATTTCCCAATTGTATATATCGAATGGAATCCACTGTTGAAATTATTTTAGTGGTATCCAAAATTGAATTTGGATAATCATAACGGGAGATGCTCTCTCCTTCTTGAAGTCCAAAATCATAGAGAAGAGTTTCTTTTTCTCTTATATCCATTTCATTACACCAATATACTTTTTCATTTTCTTCTCGCAAAAATAAATCGGAACTTCCCCACGTTGAATGATTTTCATCCGTCGAATACAACATAACCGTGTATGTTTTCCCATTTAAAACCGTATCATTCCCCGTTTTTATCCAATGCGAATGTTTATAAGGGGTACAATTCGGCATACCCGGAAACGCACAATCATATTCTTCCAATATACTCCACATATTAGTTGGATCTAATAGCATTATTGATTGAGAAAACGCCGAAATATTTGCGAATAGTATGCTTATAATTAGAATTTTTGTTTTCATAAGTTTTATTCTTTTGTTGATGGAATACTGCGAATATAATCATTGGTTTTTAATAAACAAAACAATCTTCCGTTCATTTTTCAACTAAGAGGGTGCTTATTTATAAATGACAAAGACACGAGAAACAAAAAAACTTTGTGCTCCCGTGTCTCTGTGGTTAATTGTTAAAATCTATTTTATTTCAAATTCGCAATATTCGATCAAACATTGTATACACAATATGCAAAATTGCTATATTACCTTGAAAACAATTTCTGTTTTCTATAAACTAATCTCAATATTACTCTACAGCCCCTGAAAACAAAGACCATGTAGCTTCCTTATGAATATTAAATAAAGCATTGCTTCGAATATTGACACAACCATTATTATCTTGAATAAGATTTCCTTGAGGCATCACATTTACATTAGTATTCTGCAAGCGTGCGTTGTCTATTTTTAAGGTAGCTCCTGCCATTACAACGACGGAGGAAGTGTTATCCATAGTAACACTGCATCCACTGTTGATGGTAAGCGTGCCTGATTCAACAATAAGATCGCCACAAATATTCCGGCTGGTACTCCAAGTGGTATTAGACCGGATAATTGAGATGCACGGTTTAGAATATTCACCCGTATTGCGAGGATTATGTCGCTCTGTTCCCCATTCAATGCGGTCAGGTCTGCCACTGGTTGCAAACATGCCGATTTCAGTTCCGCAAGGGATCAACAATTCATTTTTACCGTCTCCATCCACATCAGCAATAGCGGGCGTAAACTCGGTTTTGCCGGATCCACCTATACTTAAAGGGAATCCAAGTGCTTTTGCTCCGGTTGATGCTTTATAGGCATAAACATTTTTACTATTTATTGATCCAAATATTATTTCTGCTTCATCATCGCCATCAACATCGGCTAATAAAGGAGACATCATATCTGGACTCAAATTAGGTACAGATATTGTTCGATGCAAAGTTCCCGTATGGTTCCATATTTTAACTTCCCCATTGCCCATAGCTACAACTTTTAGGTTACCGTCATTAAAAAGGTTGCCCACAGCTATCTCTTGTGAAAACGAACTACTGGTTGGAATGTAAGCTATTGATTCGGTCGAAGGACTCCATCCGGAAAGCAAACTACCATCTGGCTTGATACCAAAGATATGCCCTCTGCCATTACTAAATGCGGAAGTAAGTATCACTTTTTGCCCATTGCCTTGTAGATCACATATAGTTACCGAACTATTAAAGCTATATGTAGGATTACTATAAATAGGCTGTTTGTTTGGAATAAAATTAGTCCCATCATGATGCCACACATACACGCCATTTCCGCAAGCTCTAATAATTTCTAAATCCCCATCTCCATCAAGATCCGCAACAGCAATCGCTTCATATTTTCCGTTGACTCCGGAATTGATGCTTCGAAGCAACTGTCCATCAGCACTGTAAATAAAAATAGAACTTCCTCCTTCAGGAGCGATAATCACCTCCATTGACCCATCCGGACTATTGTCTATATTAGCAACCACAGCTCCCCTAACACACGAGGATATAGAATTGCTCCATATCAAGTCGGGTTTATGGTCGCCGTTATTGTCTTCGACACTGAAACAGTAGAGATTATTATTAGAAGGAGAACTTCCACTGCGAGTAGGAATAATGACGCGAGTCTTCCCATTCTGTTTAATATCAGCAAGGGCGGGAATTGCCCATGAGACACCACTCAATTCGGCAAATCCGCTAACGGTAGTTACGTTGTTATCAATATCAAAAAGTTCGTTTCCTTGATAGTCAAATCCCATTAAAAATCCGGTATTGGGTCTTCTCCATGTACCCACAAAAATTTCTTTTTTTCCATCCATATTCACATCGGCTATATTAATCGGACTACTGATAGTACCGATAGAGGTATCCGGATATACAGGAAAATAATACTTGGTTCCGTAAGAAGTCCAAGCTAAGATACGTATAGGATCGCTTTCCATTCCAGATGAAGAAACAGCCGTTATTTTATAATAATACTTGGTGAGTATATCTAATTCCCTGTCATTGAAAAAAGGAAAAGATACCGGCGCGGTGTTCAATCTTGCATAACTACCCGATTCCATATCATTATTGTCAACGGCACACCGGTAAATATTGTACCCGCTAGCACCACCGGATGGAGCTGTCCACGTCAAGTCTATTTCCGTTGTAGTAGCGGTAAAATCAAGTCCGGTAATTGTATTTGGCTTGGCTAAGTCAAAATTGAAAGACCACATTTTCCCGTAAGCATTGGTTACCTCCAAAATCAATGGAGTGTTCGTGGAAGTATATCCCGAAGGTATCGTAAATTGAAATGCGCTGACGGCTGTTTTGGTCTCAAACCGTTCGATTACCGGATAAGAGCGGATGCCAGAGATGCCACTGCCAATTTTTAAAGTTGCCGTTAATCCTGTTGCCGATGCTTGTCCCATATTCTGCAATTCAATATTGAACGTTACTAAACTACCGTTTGTACTGACAATGATTTTATTACGCTGTTCTAATTCTGTGGCGAAAACATCTATGTTAAACGTTCTTGTCCAAAGTGTGGAAGCATCGCGGATGTCTAATTTGAATTGAACAGGGTTTCCATTGTTAGCCAAAATTTCCGGCGCATCTTTGTCTATCGTGTAAAGAAATTGTCCGATGGCAGTACCATTGGATGCGATAGAACCAAGAGTTACAGTACTACCCGATATGTTAATGTAACCCGAAGTAGAACTTAGCGTTGCCGTAAGATTATTTGCTGTAGTAGCACCATTGTTTTTAAAAACCACTTCTAAGCGAATGGTTTCTCCCGCATCATTTCGTCCGTTGCTGTTACCGTTACTACCGTTAGTGTTGTTATCTACAAAATTGACAGACTGGATAATAGGATTGGCTGTGGTACTTGCCGTAACCTGTACAGTTTTTTCCACAGGGACATAATTATGGGCGGCTACGGTTACGTTTATAATTCCTGCTGTTTCTACCGTAAGTGGAATCATATAAGTTCCATTTCCGCTGATCATTTGGGTTTCATAAACTTCCGTTCCTTTTTGTACGCAGATTAAAGCAGTCTCCCCTGCAGGAAGAGTAAGTCCCGAAACAGTAACAGAGAGAGAACTTACACTTGCTTGAATGGACGACGGTACAGAAACAGTGAATGTTGGTTGCGGGGTGTTTGTCCAGATTTGCATTTGAGGGTCACCAAGTAAGTGGAGACGCCATCTATCCCAAGTTGTATTTACACATACATTTCGATAAGCAGATCCAATATCATACCGCCCTAAACTCGGATGTCCGGGTGTACTATAAATTGCATTTGAAAAAATCCCAACCTGATACTCTTCTCCTTGCCATCCAACATCCGTATTTCCAATGAATGCAACACCACCTCCATTCGGATTTATCAAATAATGTTTAGCAATACAGTCATACGCAAAATTAGCAGGCATACAGCCTCCCGACATTAAGATTTGATAAGATGTTCCATTTGTTAAATTATCCATATGCGATATGTTGATACTTTGCCCTTTGTCTTTGCCCGAAGTACCCATTCCTGTTGCTCCTGAATGATCCAAGTGATAGACAAAATGAAATTTTCCGATGCTTAAATTTGCTCCTGTATTTAAGCTCGACAAAAAATTATCCCGATTTAATTCTATATCTCCATTTACATTGCCATTGCTACAATCGGAACTCCAATTAGTGCCGCTGGGCGTATACCGATTTATATCACCTGTACAATCTGCATTATCGCAGATAAATTTTCTATTGATAATTGCTGGTACATAAGAAACAACATCATCTTTTATCTTTTTATGGAAAAAATTTCTCAAGACTGTGCCTGCAGCATTAACCTCTAAATAAGCATCCGCATAAAGATTATTTTTCAGATAATTCAAATCACCCAAACCATTAGCCTTTTCGTATGCTATTACTTTGTTTGTATAAGTTGTTACTTCCTGAGCATTACTTACAGGAATCCTACCAAGAAGGTTTATTATTGATATAGAATTGTCCCAATTAAACACATTGCCTTGATAAACACCCCACGAAGTAGAAGTAGAATAATATTTATCGGAGGGATAAGATGATTTATCACTTGTTTTTGCAGCTCTAATAAATCTTGATGGTACTATATTTATATCACCTCCCAATAGCACATACAATCCGGTACCCCATCTATTATTAGCATTAATAAGATAATTTCTAATTTTTTCCTGTAAATCACTACCTGAATAATTGGCATTAATCTCTTCTGTAGTTACAATAACAGTAAAAATTCCTTTTTTGGTTTTCCAATCTGCCAAAGTTTGAAAGGATTGTTTTAAGGCATTATTCGTAATGATGATATAGTCCGGCACTTGTTCATCTATGACAGAAACAACTTGAGAACGTAAACCTGCTTTCTCGTTGGAATCTGTAGAAAAATCCAATACGACTGTTTTTCCTTGTACGACTTTTTGAACCTTTGTATCGTAGTCATCCACAATTTCCGGATTTTCCACAAAGAATTTTACATTTTTTTTGTTTAATTCATAACGATACAGACTTTGGGTTTGCGTAACAAATTCATTGTTTCCCGCTTGTTTTTTGTTTATTGAATAGTCAATACCAAAATCAAAATTACAAATGTACAATTCTTTTGTTTTAGGATTGTATTCAACAGGATACAACCGGACAGTTATAATACGGTAACCCAAATAAACGTCATCCGATATAATTTCAGCTTGTTTTCCCGGATAGGGCAAGGATGAATTATAAACAGCGGGATCGGGCAGTATGAAATCACTGACACCGTCAAAAGAAACCGGTAGTGGTGGTTGCGCCGGATGAATATAGTAAGTTCCCGCTAATTTTTGTTTACTCAGGTTATTAACTTTAATTCCGGTTATTTGAGCATCTACAGGAACAACAAATGACTGAATATATACAGGCAATTCCGGTTGTCCTACAATATCTGTCATATAAAACACATTGTCCAACAGCATTTTATCGTACTCGCCTACCTTTACCGTTTTTAAATCGGATTGTTTAGTAGACACACTTTTTGAAATTTGTCCTATTCCGGAGAAACAAATTCCTATCCAAATAGTTATAAAAAATATAATTCGTTTCATAATTTGACTATTTAATCATTATTTTACCTTTTTTTATTACTTCTCCATTCTTCTTTTGTACTTGATATAAAAGAACTCCCTTTTGATTAACCGGCATTTCTTCCTTGTCCGATTGCAATATTTTCTCCGAAATTAACTGTCCAATCGGAGAAAACAATTTTAATTCACAAGGGAAAACCGAAGATTTTCCTATAATTCGAATGCTGTTGTTTTTGTGTACAACTTCCAACGGAACGTTATTTTTCTCCAAAATACTCACATCCGAAGAACAGTAAAAACATGAAGTACAATAATCTTTATTTATATATTTGATATCTTCTTCTTGTTTGAAACAATTCAAATGGAATACAGGTTCTCCACCCCACGTTATGCTACTTAGAAACCAAAAAAGTCCGTGCTCTACACTACCAATTCCTTCTATCCAACTATCACACCTTCCTGAAAAATAAAGATCATTATCATTTAAGTGGGAAACAAATTGGCAAGTATGATATATTTCACGTCCTAACTCATCAATATCTATAGACATAATGATACTTGCGGAAATGGAGTCTCTCAGGTTCCAATAGAATAAACCGGGAATACTATTATGCCATATTGTATCTCCTACATTTTTTGAGAAATCATATAACAATGTTTCTTCCGGATATGGTAGATCATCATATAATGGATAAAAAAGAGGAAAACTTGGTCGAAACCAAACTTTTTTCCCTTCTTGCCTAAAACCACCGATATACTCATCATTTTTTCCAATGTTTAATGTGGTATCGTTTAACAAATATAACTTGTTATAAACAATATCGCTAATAATCGTATCTCCAGACAATCCATAATAATGCTTTTTTCCATCTATTTGGATGTTCCATATTGCATCCGATTCAGGGAAAACCTGCGCTTGCACCTGAAATAGGGTACAAACACAGATTATTGAAATTAGAATTTTCATTCTCATAATCTCAATTTTATCTCGTCAAAATCATCTGCTTCGTATCCACCGGCTTACCATCGCAAACCAACGTATAAAAATAAATCCCAGCCTGCAAGGAAGAGGCTTGTACAGTAGTCAGACCATTGCCACGTTCAGCGATAGAAATCGCTTTTTGTTGAAAACCGTTCATATCATAAATATAGATATTGGCATTGCTTACATTTTCGGGAATGTAATAACCGATTTCGGTCTTTTGGTTAAACGGATTTGGTGTGTTCTGCATCAATAAAGGAGTGGGGTCGATTGCTGATTTTAATACCGGTTTTTCTCCCATCGCTTTGATTAGTTGATTAATCAATTCGCGTTGTTCATCTATTTGCTGCTGTTGTTTTTCGATTTGCATTTGTTGGTCTTGCAATCCATCTAACAACAACGGAATCATACCGATATAGTCAACAGACAACATACCTGCGCTGTCTTTATAGACCAAATCCGGAAATAATTTTTCCACATCCTGTGCCAAGAATCCATAGACAGTACGGCTTAAAAGCTCGGCATTGTTTTTTTGGGCATTTTTTCTGGCTGCCCTTATCTGTTCAACAGTAACTCCATCTTTCAAGTATTTTTCAAGTATAGGTTCCTCTATTTCAAGCTCTTTGAAATTATAGCTCACACTTCGCAGCTGTTTTAACTTGCCGAGCGAATTGGAAAGGTCTTTGATATTTTCTTTCATCCGAGCATCCGAGCCGTGAACAATAGTTCCATTTACTTTCACTTGGTGAATAGAACCCGATGAACCAACTTCTAAAGTAACACTCGGATTGGAATTAGAGATACCTACCTTTCCGTCTGACCTTACTATAAAAGCACCTGTCCAAGGATACTTTGTTAATGCTAAAATTCCCGGATTATTTGGTTGGTACTCATTGAAGGCTCCCCATATAAGGTCGCTTCCGCTTCCCAACACAGCAGGACCACCGCCTGGTCCCGGAGCAACAACATCCAAAGCATCACCTGTTCCTTTGTAAAAAATTGCCGCTTTTGTTAACTCTGTTCTTCCGCCGTCAATCGGGTCATTAAATACCCTGACTGCTTGTGCATTAACTACCATACTAAGGTTACACGTCACTATGCACAGTGATAAAAATAAATTTTTACGTTTCATACTTTTTAATTTTTTTAGTTAAACTTATCGAAATAATTAATACAAATATATTTTTGAGGTTGATAAATGCTGTAAATACAATAACTATTTTACTAAAGATAATTAGCAAAAGTATTGTTTTAGATTATCCTTATCAATCGCACCTAAGTGCTATTTCACAGATAATCTTTGTAATTTTCATAAACTTTTAATTAAAATATTTATATTTCATAACACTGTAAACTAATCCCCCCTATACTATTTTACCACATAAAAATAAAAAAAAACATACAACTATACCGAACTAAATCATCCCAACATTGTTATATATACAGATTAGATTACTAAACCTACACTATATTAAAAATTATAACCACTGTGGATTAATCAACTTGTATTTTGCCAAATCTATAAAAGCATAACTACACTATGGACTGATCAACTGTTTTTTCTGTCCGCCGGGAGTTCTGCTTTTGGCGGATTCTTTTTTCATATAACGAAAAAGCGGAACTACCTAAATAGCCCCGCCTCAGTCATTTATTATTGAAGATACACTACCCGAGGTACCCTTTCAATAATTTACTTCTTGAATTTTGTCTCAATCGTCTGATTGCTTTTTCCTTGATTTGACGGACACGTTCGCGCGTCAATCCGAAGTTATCTCCGATTTCCTCCAACGTCATTTCCTGGTATCCGATGCCGAAGAACATTTTGATAATCTCGCTCTCCCGGTCGGTAAGCGTAGACAAGGCGCGGTCGATTTCACGAGCTAACGATTCGTTAATTAATGAACGGTCGGCAATCGGGGAATCGTCGTTTATCAAAACGTCCAAGAGGCTGTTGTCCTCTCCTTCCACAAAAGGAGCATCTACGGAGATGTGTCTTCCGGAAACTTTCAAGGTATCCGCAATCTTATCCACAGGGATGTCTAATTCATCGGCAAGTTCTTCGGGTGAAGGTCGTCTTTCGTTTTCTTGTTCAAATTTGGAGAACGCTTTGTTAATTTTGTTCAACGAACCGACTTGGTTCAAAGGTAAACGAACGATACGAGACTGCTCTGCCAATGCCTGCAAAATTGATTGACGAATCCACCAAACGGCATACGATATAAACTTAAATCCGCGTGTTTCGTCAAATTTCTCGGCTGCTTTGATTAATCCTAAGTTTCCTTCATTGATAAGATCGGGCAAACTTAACCCCTGATTTTGGTACTGTTTAGCAACTGAAACGACGAAACGAAGATTTGCCCGGGTCAGTTTCTCCAACGCAATACGGTCTCCTTTTTTGATCCGCTGCGCCAATTCCACTTCCTCTTCTACCGTAATAAGGTCTTCACGTCCAATCTCTTGTAGATACTTGTCAAGCGAAGCACTCTCTCTGTTGGTGATTGATTTGGTAATCTTTAATTGTCTCATTTTCCTAATGAAAGTTTAAGGAGGCGAATTTACTAATTTTTTTTGGAAATAAAATATCTTGAACCACGATTTTAGCAAGATTTACAAGATTAACAGGATTTTTTATCATCTTGTTAATCTTGTAAATCTTATGAAAATCATGGTTCAAGACAATTATCAATTCAAATCCACCGCATAATAAATAACCTTACCATCTAAATTCAAACCGGAAATAAAGAGCGCTTGTTCACTTTGAGCATTACCTCTATTCTGTTTGACATCTTTGATAATTTGTTCTATATCCGCCACACTGCTTATAGGAAGATTATTTACGCGGAGGACTATGTAGCCTTTCGAGATTCCCGCTTGGGCAAATTTCCCGCCTTTTTCCACTTTTTCTACCAACAATCCATAAGGTATGCTGTATTGTTTTTTCAATTTATCCGAAACCGGGGTAAAACTTGCACCCAAATCTTTCAATCCCACTTCTCTTACAACATCGGTATTTCCCATTGTATTTTTCAGCGTAACTTCTACCTCTTTGCTCTTTCCGTCTCTAACCAATTGTATTTTCACTTTATCGCCCGGACGGAAACGACCAATTTGCTCCTGCAATTCGGATACCGAACGCACTCTAACGCCGTTTGCGTGAGTAATGATATCTCCTTCTTTGATGCCGGCATTGGCGGCGCCGCTGTTTTCGTTCACTCCGGCAACGTATGCCCCTTCCAACACGCTAAGATTTTTCTCTTTGGCAAATTCAGCATTGATGTCGTTTATGATTACGCCGAGCAAGGCGCGTTGCACCACACCGTGTTGTTTCAAGTCGGCAACCACCTTACTCATAATGCTAACCGGAACAGCAAACGCATATCCCGCATAAGAGCCTGTCTGAGAAGCAATAGCGGTATTAATACCAACCAATTGTCCGCGCGTGTTTACCAAAGCGCCGCCACTGTTTCCGGGGTTAACCGCCGCATCGGTCTGAATAAACGATTCGATTCTCATATCACTGGTGAGGATATTGATATTCCGCGCCTTAGCGCTCACAATACCAGCCGTAACGGTAGAGGTCAGATTGAACGGATTACCGACAGCCAACACCCATTCTCCTACTCGCAGGTCGTCGGAGCTGCCTATTTCCAATGTCGGCAAATTAGTGGCATCAATTTTCAATAATGCCAAATCGGTGGAAGGATCCGCACCCACTAAGGTTGCTTTAAATGTCCGTTTATCGTTCAACGTAATGGTAATTTCATTGGCGTTTTCAATTACGTGGTTATTGGTCACAATGTAGCCGTCGGGCGACAAAATAACCCCCGATCCCGAACCAATTCTCGGCTGCGGCTGCTGTGGTTGCATTCCTCTTCTATCTCTGAAAAAAAAGTCAAAAAACGGATCCATCTCCGACGATGATGAGCGTTTCGGAGCATCTGCCTTTGTCATAATGTGCACCACGGCATTGACAGACATCTCTGCCGCTTGTGTAAAATCGACCGGTCCGCCCGGCGACGTATAAGATACTACCTGTTGGAACGGCACTTCAAACGTTATTTTCCCTTCCTGTACATCTTGCGGTTTATTTATCATTAAGACACAAAAAACCGAAATCCCCGAACTAAGCAATACGACACCTGTTACTGTTAACAATTTTTTTAAATGCTTCATTTTTCTTCTATTTTTAAGTTATTATTTTCTGTTTAGATAAACGCTTTAAAGGAGAAGAAAGATAATTCGAAAGGTTGTTTTTTTATATTTTTAACCTAAATTTGCCTGAGTTCGGGATAAGCGGGATTCCTCACTTCACTCCGTTGCGTTCGGAATGACCTGTGTTTCAACGTTTATGATGTAGGAGAGAGCGGCGGCTCTGCCACCGCTCTCTCTTTTCTTATCTCTCCCCCATAAGTCAAAAAGTCATTCCGAGTGCCCAATTATTAATAATCAAACAGACAGAAATGACGAACAGATCCCTCCCTACAATGTCATTAAGTTAAGAAAACTTTGCGTCTTCGCGTACTTTGCGCCTTTGCGTTAAAGTTTATGCGCTTGCGCTCTTTTGTATTAAACGCAAAGGCGCAAAGTACGCAAAGACGCGAAGATTAATATAATTTTATCCTTAACTTAATGACATTGTCCCTTCCTATGGTCGGGATGACCGGCGTTCCCCTCTTTCTCATCATGCATGGTGTCATCCTGAACCTTAAGTAGCGGAGTGAAGGATCTGCCATCAATCACTCCGCATCTTGATTATGAGCACCTTGCACATTCACGTCATTGGTAACGTAACGCAGTGGAGAGAGGAATCTATTTGTAATTGAAATTCAATAAAATAAGAAAACTCTTATCCCAAACTCACATTAACAGTTTATAAAATTGATCATTGAAAAAATCCATAATAATTTCATAAAAAATATGTAACTTTACCACGGATTGATATATTTGAGAGAAAAAATATTTAATATACTGAATTTTATCGTTTTATGGAACTCGAAAACAATAATGCGGCGCAACTAAGTAACACGGAACAACCAATCAAAAAAAACCGGTTGAAAAAAATTTTAGGGATCATCTTTTTGAGTGTAGTACTTGTATCTGCCGCTTATGTTGTGTACAACTTGTATTTACGACCCGATAATTTTCTGCGTCAGGTTTACTTGGTGCCCAAAGATGCTATTTATATTGTAGAAACGGATGATCCGGTAAAAGATTGGCGCAGGTTTTCGGAAAGCGCCCCTTGGCAATACCTTAAGGAGCAACGTAAATTGGAAGAAATCAACGAAAAAGCGCATAAATTGGATTCTATTTTGCAAGCCAATAAAACATTATTGGATCTGCTGGGAAGGCGTAACTTGATTATTGCCGCGTGTATGACTCGAAAATCGGATTATGACTTCCTGTTTATTCTGGATGTAGAGAAATCTTCCAAATTAGAAAGTCTGAAAAGCCAATTGGAAAACTTGTTTAAGGCAAATAATTTTAAAGTAACCAGACGTAATTTCAAAGGAGAACAGATACAGGAATTATATGATCCGCTTGACCGCACCACCCTGTATTTGGCGATTATCGAAAACCATTTGGTATGTTCCTATACCGCTTCATTGGTGGAAAAATCCATTATGGAAAAGGACGATCCTTTTATCGGACGCGACTTGCATTTCTTGGAGGTGGAACAAAAAGTTCCATCCGGCGGACTGTGTCGGATATACATCAACTACCAATATTTAGACCCTTACTTGACCTTGGTTACCGGCATTTCCGATCCTGATATACAGCAGATTTACCGACCGCTTGCTTATACAGGACTTCAATTCAAAGCGTCTGACAAAATGCTTTCGTTGAAAGGATATACAAACCTGAATGAAGATTCGCCGGAAGATAGCTACTTCCCTGCCTTGTTGCGTTCGGGAAGTCATTCGGTTACTGCACAGAAAGTGTTGTCCCACCGCACAGCATTTTACTTGAATATGGGTTTTGACGACCCCGTAAAATTTATACAGAATGTGGAAGATGTGCTGCAAAAAGACAAGAATGCACACGATACGTTTAAAAAGAATTGGGATCTTATTGAGAAGAAGTTGAAGATAGATATCCGTAAAAATTTCCTGAGCTGGATGTCGGGCGAGGTAGCTCTTGCTCAATATACTGCGGGGATGCTGGACAGGCAAAATGAATTTGTAGCCGTTATCAAAATGAACAACAAGAAAGATGCGGTGAAAAATCTGAATATCATCGAGGAAGCAATCCGGAAAAATACGCCAGTCAAATTCAAAACCATTGAATATGAAGGATATGAAATTCATTTTTTGCAAATGAAAGGTTTTTTCAAACTCTTGTTCGGCAGAATGTTTGATAGGCTCGATAAACCGTATTACACGATTATCGAAGATTATGCCGTTTTCAGCAACAGTACGGCTACCCTGCTTTCGATGATTGAAGATTACCGGCTCGGGCAAACATTGGAAAAAGACAGTGATTTCAAGCCGTTTATGAAAGAGTTTAACAATCGCTCCACCGTTTTTACCTATATCAATACGCGTAAATTTTTCCCATTGATACGGAATTTTGTCTCTGCATCCAAATGGAAAGAGATTCAAGAGGATCAAAATTTTGTGCTTTGTTTTCCTCAAACCGGCTTTCAGTTGACCGGCGAAAAAGGGATGTTTGATACGCGGTGGTTCGGAGAGTTTAGCCTGCCTCAGACAGAAAAGGAACCGGCAGAAGAAGAAAATGACGGTGACGAACAGGAAATCGAACTGCTCGATTTTGCCGAACGCGGAGATACTTTACATAGCTTGGAACTTTTCTACTTGGAAAAATTCAAAGGAAATGTATATACCGAGTTCTACGAAGATGGAAATATCAAAAGCAAGTCCGAAATGTTGAAAGGCATAAAAGACGGTAAATACCAAGCATTCTACCCTGACGGAAAATTACAGGCGGTTGGTAAATTCAAGAATAACAAAAAGACCGGAACTTGGAGGCATTTTGATATAAACGGGAAAACTGTTCGGAAGGAAAAATGGAGGGATGGGGTGTTGAAAAAATAAGCAACACCAACCACCCAAGAAGTAAAAATTTCCTATTCTTCCGCCACACTACGAATGCTAAAACCATTTATGCGATAGTAAAAGCCTGTCCAATCAACGTTTTCACTACTAAAATCCAAGAAGTATGCACTAATGCCGTCACTCGGAGTACTACACCAGTAACGACCGCTAAAACCTACACCATTCAGTTGCCCCGTGTCGTAACTGCGCAAACCGGCAGCCGGTAGAAATAGAGAATTGCCGGTTTCTTTGTCGGTAAATTTCCGTCCATCCATTCCATTTTCAGTTATCCACTGGCTGCTCACTTTGGCAGTGTCGAGCAATGATTTAATTTCGTCCAAGGTAGGTACTCGCCAGCCGGCAGGGCTTGGGTCCTTGGCTTTTTCCCATTTCTCTCCGACGGGAACATCAGTATTCCAATCGGTCAGGCTGCCGGTAGCTGCCCACGCCGATTTACGATTCCATTGGTAAAACATGCCTGTACTTTCGGGCTTGGAAGCAAAAACACCGTGAGTAGCTACGTTACGAGTAGCCCATTTTACGCCGTTAATTACTACACCTTGATCAGTAGTCTTTGAGATAGTCTCACTGTTGTCATCCTCACCTTTACTGCAAGAGGTGAAAGCTACGGTTGCTAAACTCATTGAGAGTAGCAATCCGAATGTTAAAAATCTGTGTTTCATTGTCAAAAATTAAATTTGTTCACATTATAATAAACAAGGGTCTTTAGCGCATACATTGCCATATAAGATGGATGCTGTTTCACGGCAACCGCAATCACAATAACTTACATCCTTACACATGACACAACTTGCGGGGATGTATGCCCTGTTGGTAAATGTATTCCAATAATCCGTATCCGAAATAATCTGTTCATCAAAAATATGCCCAACTTTTCGAGGAGAATGATTGCACGCCCTCACCCATCCGGCAGGGTCGATTACAAAAAAACCTTTTGCCGCCGCACACAATGAGCCGATTTTAAGTTGTTTATACTTGTCAATGTTGTTGATGATACAAAGGGGATATTCTGTTCCTACCGAGCCAATGCGGTTGGACAATTGCAATATTTTCTCCGTGGTATCAAGCATACCGTTTAACTGCTCCCGCGTCAGGGACAACTCTTTCAAATAGGAAAGTCCGCGACCGCCGCCTAAAAAACGGTTCAATAAAACCGTATCGGCTCCCGCCAACAAACCGTTTGCAACAGTCTCATACAGCTCATGGTAGTTAATACTTGTTACAGTAACATTCACCGTAGTTTCGATACCCGCTTTCTTCGCTTCCCCAAACCAGTATAAGACACCCTGAGCATTGTCTACTCCCGTATGCCGTTCAAAGGTTTGCAAACCAGGGAGGCTCATACTCAAATGGACATTGTATTTCTTAAAAGCTTTCAAAAACGTTTCATTCATCAAAAGTCCATTGGAGATAAGTACAATGCTGCCATCTTTATTGTATTTATTTTCATATCTGATATATTCCAACAAATCAATCAGGCAGTCTTTTAACAAAACTTCACCGCCCGATATGGAAAGCGTCTTTACTCCCAAAGGATGCAGTTTATCCAACACTTTTTTCCAATCCGCAAAATCCAGCTCTTTCCCTTTTTCATACTTCGGACTTCCTTCGGCATCCGCTTCCCAAGGACAAGAACAGAAAAGGCATTTGTGGTTGCATCTGTAAGTCAATTCCAACACCGCCGATTCAGGGATGTACACGTTGCTTTTCATTATTTTTCAATTTGCAAGTCTTTTCCCAAACCTGTCATTTTTTGAATAATTGCGATGTTGTCATGCAGTGCATATTCTTCATCATACCATCCCGCATACTTATCTTGATTGGAAAGAAAAGCAAGCAGGCATTGATAATCATTTATTATATTGGATTTGACAATATGATAATTTGCGTTACTTGAAAAACGAAATTTGAAGAGCAGTTCAGGATTTTCAACGTTCCCTTTGCTGCAACGCGGACAAAATCCCGTCTTATCCAACACAACATCATAGCCTAAATTTTTTATCTGTTTTACAACCTCTTCTATTCGATTAATATTGTAAACCTCCCAATCATATCTATCTTTGATTGTATCGCCACAATAAGAACAAACATAATCTACAGGCATGGGAATCGCTATGGCATAGCACATCGCCCCCATAGCAAGTTCGCCGGCATATTTTGTCAGGGAAAGTTCCTTTAACCGTTCCTCCAATCTGAGACTGTCTGCATTCGGGGTACTTGTGCCGGATTGTTCTCTTGGCGGTAAATTGCGACCCGATACTTCTGTGTCGATTTGTTCCCTTACTGCCGAATCACAACCTGGTAGCGCTACTATACCGCTTAATGCTGCTATTATTCCTGTTTTTATTCTCTTTTTTTTCATGGCAATGTAAATTTTGATAGGACAAATATACGCAATTATTTCTCTATTTTTAAGTCTTTTCCCAAGCCCGTCATTTTTTGGATAATCATTATATTATCGTGCAGCGCATATTCTTCATCATACACTCCCTGATATTTATCCTGATTAGAAAGAAAGGCAAGCAGACATTGATATTCGTTCACTATGTTCGACTTGGCAATATGATAATTTGCATTGTTTGAAAAACGAAATTTGAAGAACAATTCAGGATATTCAATGCTTTTTTTACTACAATGCGGGCAAAATTCCGTCTTATCCAAAACTACATCATAATCTAAGTTTTTTATCTGTTTTACAACCTCTTCTATTCGATTCATATTGTAAACATCCCAGTCATTATATTTTTCTTTAACCGTCTCGCCACAATAGGAACAAACATAATCTATATATACGGGAGCCATCACGTCATAACACATCGCCCCCATAGCAAGTTCGCCGGCATATTTTGTCAGGGAAAGTTCTTTTAATCGTTCTTCCAATCTGAGACTGTCCGCATTCGGGGTATTTGTGCCGGATTGTTCTCTTGGCGGTAAATTGCGACCCGGTACTTCTGTGTCGATTTGCTCCCTTGATGCAGAATCACAACCCGGTAGCGCTACTATACCACTTAATGCTGCTATTATTCCTGTTTTTATTCTCTTTTTTTTCATGGTGATGTAAATTTTGAATAGGGCAAATATACACAATTTTGTGAATCAAGGGTTAAAAATAAGGTTATTTCGGTAACACATATTTCAATTAAGTAATTTTATTTTTTCAATTTCTTTTGAACGTTCTTGATATTTTCCGGTGTTGGCAAATTTTCCGGCATTGTACCTCCAATTTCCTTGATAGTTCGACGTACTTTTTTCCCGACTTCGTAATGTATTTTGTTTGCTTCTTGTTTTCCTTTTATGTTTTCTTTGCGTAATTTATCTTCGGTTTGTGTTGCTCGGAAAAGATTGGCAGCTAACTCTGTGCTACCCATGTGATCGAGTATTTGCTGACTTTTCTTTAATCCTTTTTGTTTGTGTATTGCTTTGGCATCTAATCCATTATACAACCCCATATAACCGTGATTTTGAAAAACAGCATAGTCAATAGGCTCTATTACACCAGCATCTTTGGCTGCCGAAGCCAAGTAAAGATTGTGTTGGCTTAATTGATTTCTCAAAAACAGCCGCTTTTCATCTTCCGAAGATAAGCGGTTGTATTCTTCCATTTGCTGAATTTCTCGCATACGAGTTTGCACGGCAAAATAGGTTTGTCCCCAAGCTACCACTTCCTTTCCCGGGTCGGCATTTTGAACAATCAAGTAACAGGCATAACGCGAGAGTTTTACGCTTTCAACTTGACGTTGTGCTTTCGATCCGATACTGACCATTTCGAGGATATCCTCGAAATGGTCGAACAATCTTTGCTTACTATTTTCACATGCTTCCTTCGCCCTATTTATAACAGGAACAAAATGTCTATACTCTGAATATTCCAACACTTTTGCCAACTGACGTGCTGTCCAATATTCATTGCCATTTTCATCTATCTGTTTTATTTGTTCAAAAACAGATAGATTGTTTTGTGATAACTCTTGAGATTTCATTGGATTGTAGTTCAAATAAATTGTTTCATAACATAGTGCAAATGTAAAAAATAATAACGTGATTTTGGGTAAATTCTTTTAGATATTTTTATCCTATCCACACAAAAAATAAAAACTCAATATCTATTTAAGATTTTTGGTTATGCAATGGATTTTCTTGTTTTTAATGGTTGATTTTCAACAATAAGATTAATATATTTTTAACAATTACAAAAATGCAAGGGCAAAAAATGATTGTTTTTAGCAAAAAGCAAGGGCAAAAATTATTTTCTTTTCCTTAAAACCTGTTAGGTTTTGAAAACCTAACAGGTTTAATCGCATTTCTATTTCCTCTCCAACTCCCTCAAATTTTCCAACTTCTTTTTCTCCAAAAATCCATAAATAGTTTCCAAGTGTTCAGTCACTTTTTTGTTTCCAAATTCATAGACTTTATTGACCAATCCGTCTAAGAAATCACGGTCGTGTGAGACAACAATCAGTGTACCGTCGAAATCTCTCAATGCGCTTTTCAGAATGTCTTTCGTCTTCATATCCAAGTGATTGGTAGGCTCATCAAGAATCAGCAGGTTGACCGGTTCGAGCAGCAATTTGACCATTGCCAAACGGGTACGCTCTCCGCCCGAAAGCACTTTTACCTTCTTTTCGGATTCTTCTTTGCCAAACATAAACGCTCCGAGAATATCGCGAATTTTCGTGCGAATATCTCCAACTGCAATATCGTCAATGGTTTGAAAAACAGTCAGGCTTTCGTCTAACAAAGAGGCTTGATTTTGAGCAAAATAACCGATTTTTACGTTATGTCCAAGAGCGAGATTTCCGTCGTGCTCGATTTCGCTCATAATACATTTTACGAGCGTTGATTTTCCCTCTCCGTTTTTACCGACAAACGCCACTTTGTCGCCTCGCTCAATCATAAAATTGGCGTTTTGGAAAATCAATTTATCTCCGTAAAATTTCCCTACGTTTTCGACCGTTACAGGGTAAGTTCCCGAACGTGGCGAAGGCGGGAATTTCAGGCGTAAAGCGGAAGTATCCTCTTCGTCGACTTCAAGAATTTCCAATTTTTCCAACATCTTTACGCGCGATTGTACTTGCAGCGTTTTAGAATACGTTCCTTTGAAACGCTCAATAAACTCCTTGTTTTCGGCAATCATTTTTTGCTGCTCGTCAAAGGCTTTTTGCTGCTGTTCACGACGTTCTTTGCGAAGTTCCAAGTAGTGCGAATAATTTACTTTGTAATCGTAAATCCGTCCCATTGTTACCTCAATGGTACGAGTGGTAATATTATCGACAAAGGCGCGGTCGTGCGAAATCAGGATGACCGCTTTTGCACTGTTGATTAAAAAATCTTCTAACCATTGAATGGATTCGATGTCCAAGTGGTTGGTCGGCTCATCAAGCAAGATTACGTCCGGCTTGCGAAGTAATATTTTCGCCAACTCAATGCGCATACGCCAACCGCCGCTAAACTCTTTGGTTGGTTTGTGCAGGTCATCGCGTTTAAACCCAAGTCCGAGCAACGTTTTTTCCACATCGCCGGCGAAGTTGGTATCTTCTATTGAGTAATACTTTTCGCTCAGAGTAGAAACTTTTTCGATAAGTTCCATATAACTGTCCGATTCATAATCGGTACGTTCGGCTAACTGTTTGTTGAGTTCCTCTATCTCTTGTTCCATTTTGAAAATTTCGGAGAATGCAAGCGATGCTTCTTCAAAAACCGTGCGCGAATCTTCCGTCATCAAATGCTGCGGCAAATAGGCAACAACCGTATCTTTCGGAGCGGATACAACACCGCGCGTGGGCTGCCGGTCGCCTGCTAAAATCTTCAAAAGCGTGGATTTTCCCGCGCCGTTTTTGCCCATCAAGGCAATCCGGTCTTTTTCGTTTACTTGAAAAGAGATGTTTTCAAAAAGAGTGTCTCCGCCAAATTCTACCGTAAGTCCGTCAACAGAAATCATTGTTTAATTTTTTTTGCGCAAAGGTAGGGAAAAAACACTACCTTTGCACCAAACAAGTCAAAAAATGTATTTACAACGTATCTCCATTATCAACTATAAAAACATCAGAGAGGCAGACCTGCGGTTTTCCTCCAAAATAAACTGTTTTATAGGCAATAACGGCGTTGGAAAAACAAATTTGCTGGATGCGGTTTATTACCTCTCTTTTTGTAAAAGTCACTCAAATTCGATTGACAGCCAAGTCATTAAACACGATGAAGAGTTTTTTGTCCTGCACGGATTTTATGAAGGGGAGCAAGCGGCTACGGATATTTATTGCGGGTTGAAAAGGAAGCAGAAAAAGCAATTCAAACGAAACAAAAAAGAATACGAAAAGCTGTCCGACCACATTGGTTTTATCCCTTTGGTGCTGGTTTCGCCTGCCGATTCGGAACTGATTCTCGGCGGAAGCGATGAGCGACGAAAGTTCGCAGATGGATTTATTTCCCAGTACGACAAAAATTACTTAACCGCCCTTCTTGCTTACAATAAGGTGTTGATTCAGCGCAACTCGATGATGAAAAACGGACTTTTCGATGATATGCTATTGGATATTTTGGAAGAACAATTGACGTTGAACGGCGAGTATATTTTTCAAAAAAGGAACGAGTTTATCAAGGAATTTCTACCGATTTTTCAAGAGTTTTACAAATACGTTTCGCAGGAGAAAGAGCAGGTCAAACTGTCATACCATTCGCAACTGCATAACGGCAATTCGTTGCGCAACTTGTTGCTGAAAAGCCGGGAACGTGACAAACTAATCGGTTACACCACGAAGGGTATTCACAAGGACGATTTGGAGATGATATTGGAAGATTTTCCGATAAAAAGAGTAGGGTCGCAAGGACAAAACAAGACCTATCTGATTGCGCTCAAATTGGCCCAATTCGATTTTTTGAAACGGATAAACGGCGCTTGTCCCATCCTGCTGTTCGACGACATTTTCGACAAGTTGGATGCGCAACGGGTACAGCAGATTATCCTTTTGTTAAAAGACAACCGGTTCGGGCAAATTTTTATATCGGATACCAATCGTGAACATATTTCCGATATATTAAAAAAATCCGGATGCGAACACCATATTTATATTGTTAATGATGGAGAAGTTAAATTGAATGAAGAATTATGAATGAAGAATGAAGAATCTCAAAAACACAAATTCTTCATTCTTCATTCTTCATTTTTAATTTTTTATGAAAAGGACTAACACACAAAAACTCGGCGATGTCTTGAAGGAATTTTTGCAAGAACAACGCTTGGATACTAAATTGTATGAGCTGCAACTCATAGAATCGTGGGAAAAGGTGTTGGGCGCTACCGTTAAAAAATATACGACGGAGATTTACATTCACAATCAAAAATTGTATGTCAAATTGAGTTCTTCCATTCTCAAAAATGACCTGATGTTGTCGCGGGAAAAATTAATACAAGCATTAAATAAACAAGTTGGGGTACAGGTTATCTCGGATATTATTTTTAGATAAAATAAAAATTCTTAATAGAAAAGTTATGACAGAATTAGATTGCATAGAATTTAACCACCAGGAAACCATACAAATAAGGTTTAACGATATTGATGTATTGGGACACGTAAATAACGCCGTTCAAATTATGTATTTCGATTTCGGAAAGGTGAAATATTTTGAAACATTGAAACATCAGGTCATTGATTGGAGTGGCTCCGAATTGGTGATGGTCAATTTCAATGTCGATTTTATGGAACCCATTTTCATTTCCAATAATATTGTTGTAAAAACAAAGGTATATGAAATTGGAAATAAGAGTCTTAAATTGATACAAGTAATCAAAGACTATGAAACGGGACATATCAAATCTGTCTGCCGTTCGGTTATGTGCGGTTTTAATCCCAAAACAAATACCTCGTTACCAATTTCGGAAGAATGGCGCGAGCTGATCAATCGATTTGAGAAATTTCGACCGTGAGAAATAAACAGTTTGAAATATTTTATCACAAAAATTATTAATTTACATTTTCAGATTCGATAATATTTTATATATTTAACTTATAATCAATACCGTATAATCAAAAATGGAAATCAAAGGTAAAGTAACAGGTATAAAATACAAGATTCAACTTTCGGAAAGCCTGAAAGAAATCAACATCAAAGATTTTAACATCAACGAAAGCCCTACGTTTTGCCTTTTGAAAGATGGGGTAAATTCCTTTGCCGTTTCCAAATGGGTGTCGCCCAAACGCACTCGCTCATATCCTTATGAAAGGGTTTACAACACGCTCACCTCTTCAAAGAAAATCACGGTTATTCCGATTATAAAAGATGAAGGTGCGGCTGGCGACCGTGATTTTCTACAATGGGACACTGTCTCGTTGATGTCTTTGCTTGACGTTTTTGTGATTTTCGCCTATTACGAAAAAGCGGAAATCAACCCTCGTTCAAAGAATAAAATTACCAATCAACAGTTTAATAACGAATATGTTATTTCAAAAATAAAAGAAATAGAGCAATATCACAGTTCGGCGCTGCATTGGAATTTGAACGAGTTAAGCAATAATTTTACAATGTTGCTTAACAAAGCCAAAAATTGTTACGCTGAAATATCGGAACAAACAGGTGTAAAAATGCACGATTTGAATCGGATTGACACTTTTGAAGCCCATATACAGATAAATATGATTTCGTTTATGCTCTTTTCACGAGAAAAAGCCGAAAAAGCGCAAGCACGCGAGATGGTTACCACGCAGCCGAAAGAAAGTTTATCAACGCTTACAAAAGCTCGAATTACGATTACAAATTATCTTGGCGGAGAATATTATTTCACAGTCGATGAAATATTGATTGAAAACGATACCGTATATCTTATTGAAAGCAAGCATTCCAAAAATTCCATTTTGCCAAGTAATAGCGATATAAAAGACGGTTTGCTGAAAATGATTTTGTATTCCAATCTTTGCGAGGTTGAGGTTAATGGTGTAAAAATGAGAAGTAAGGCGGTTTTGAATTTGACTTCGGCGAAAATTGCCAAAGGATTTACTTCTAAAATTCCTGCTTGGGAAAGAGGGGATTTTTTATTGTACAATGATTTTTCGCAGGAACAAATGCGTTTTGTTGATGCCTTGATGGAGGAAGGTGTGGAAAATGGGTTTGAAGTGAGAATAGAAAGTTTAAAATAAAATACTATATGAAAATTGTACTTGACACCAACATAATATTTTCTGATTTTCATTTAACAGGAGCAAAAATCAGAAATTTATGTGAGTCTGTAAAATCCACAGGCGATATTGTTTATATTCCAGAAATTGTAATAGACGAATCAATAAACAAGTATAGAGAAAATTTGCAAAAGCATAAATTAAACATAGATAAAGGCATATCAGATTTTAATAGATTAACGGAAAATGATGCAAAAAATCCGATTACAGATGATATTGTAAAAACAGAATTAGATAAATTTTCAAAGCATTTTAAAAAACAAATAATAGAACTTGGAATAGAAATAATTCCATATCCTTCAATTTCACATAAAGAACTTGTGAAAAGAGATTTATCTCGTAAAAGACCATTTCAAGAAAGTGGAAAAGGCTATAGAGATGCATTGATTTGGGAAAGTATAAAAAATATTTGTGAAGAATCATATGAATCTCTGTCTATTCCCGAAATTATCTTTATAAATAAAAATTCAAGAGATTTTTGTGAGAAAGAATATACGTTACATTCGGACTTAGCTGAAGATTTGAAAAATAATGACATTAACGAAAATGCGGTTAAAATAATTGAGGATATAGATAAATTCATTGTAGAGCATATAAAACTAAAACAAAAAATAAGAACAGATATTATTGAGAAATTAAATAAAGACAAGCAATATAATGATATTTATTTGAATGTTGAAATAGAAAACAGATTGGAAAAATTCTTATTATATAGAGAATTTGATTATGAAGATAATCCTTTTAGACAAGAATTTGAAAATCCGTCAATAACAGGAATTAACGAACCTATATTTGAAGTAAAAGAGGTAAGGCAAATATCAGACAAAGAAACGTTAATTGAAATTGATGCTGAAGTAGAATGTGAATTTTATTTCTATATCTTTAAAGGTGATTTTTGGGCAATGGACGATGAAGATATGCCATATATTTGGGATAATGATTGGAATAAACACTATATGGCAGCTTCGGAATCGACTATGATATATTTAAAGGTATCACTTATTGTTGATAATATTTTTAGTGAAGTTTTGTCAGATGAAATAGAAATCATATCAAAATAATATGCTAAAATCCCCCCTTCGATACCCCGGCGGAAAAAGTCGAGCAATAGACACAATCGCACCACTAATTCCCGACTTTGACGAATTTCGAGAACCATTTCTCGGAGGCGGTTCGGTATTCGTATATGCGAAACAACGTTTTCCAAATAAAAAATTTTGGATAAACGATTTGTATTCGGAGCTTTACAAATTTTGGGAAATGACACAAAAAAATGTTGATGGGTTGATTAAGAAAGTGTATGAATGGAAAGAAAAATACACAATCGGCAAGGAATTATACCAATTTTTGAACGAAAATTTGGAAAAATTCGACGATTTGGAACGAGCTGCGGCGTTTTTTGTTTATAATCGCATTACATTTTCGGGTACAACGTTGAGTGGCGGTTACAGCGAGGGAGCATTTACAGGGCGTTTTACCGAAAGCAGCATTAAACGACTAAATGATTTAGGGCAAGTAATAAACGGTTCTTTGATAACAAATTACGATTATGAAGAATTGGTAAAAAAAGAAGGTGAAAATGTGTTTATTTTCCTTGACCCACCGTATTATTCTGCAACAAAATCGGCATTGTACGGTAAAAACGGACATTTGCACAAATCATTCGACCACAAGCGCTTTGCCGAAAATATGAAGAATTGCAAGCACAAATGGCTTATTACTTATGACGATAGTGATTATATCCGCAATCTGTTTTCGTTTGCTCACATCACGCCTTGGAATTTGACTTACGGAATGAGAAACGTTACCGAAAATTCAGACCAAAAGGGCAAAGAACTTTTTATTTCCAATTACGTTTTGAAGAGCAAACAAAGCAAGAACGAACAGCTACAACTATTTGATTAAATACAACGGTATACCACGAAATAACATTTTTTCACCCAAAATCTCAATAAAAAATAGTATTTTCGCAGAAAATGTTATCCCAACTTACAATGCAAGTAAAAATTATCAACAAATCAAAACACACGCTACCGGAATACGCCACCGGACTATCGGCAGGAATGGATTTACGCGCCAATTTGGACGAACCGGTCGAACTGAAACCGTTGGAGCGGAAATTGATTCCGACGGGCTTGTTTATCGCCCTGCCGGCAGGATATGAAGCACAAATCAGACCCCGCAGCGGATTAGCCGTAAAAGCGGGAATTACCGTGCTCAACAGTCCGGGAACCATTGATGCCGATTATCGCGGAGAAATCAAAGTTATATTGATTAACCTTTCCAACGAAACATTTGTTATTCAGGATGGCGAACGTATCTGCCAAATGGTCGTTGCCGAACACGCCTGCATACAGTGGGAAGAGGTTAATTTACTCGACGAAACGGAACGCGGCGCCGGAGGTTTCGGGCATACCGGAAAAAAATAAAAAAATGCTGATTGTAAGCAACATATTCAACGCAAAGAACGCAAAGGCGCAAAGACGCAAAGAAATAAAAACTTCGCGCCTTCGCGCCTTCGCGTCCTTTGCGTTGAACTATAAAAATATAATATTTTTCTTTTTAATTCTTTTTTCTTTTCCCATTTTCTCTTTCGGAAAAGGAAAGCCGGCTGTTGTCTCACAAAAGCAAGAGACAACTATTCCGTTGGAAGAGAAAAGAAAGTTTGATTATTACTTTTTAGAGGCATTGCGGCAAAAGATGTCGGGCAACCGGGATGCAGCTGCCGACAATTTGTTGCGCTGCTACTATATTGACCCGGAAAACGCGGCGGTCTTTTCCGAGTTGGCAAATATAAATATCTCCATCGGTCGTATTCCTTTGGCAAAAAAATATATGATTGAGGCGGTCAAGTCGGAACCCAAAAATTTTTGGATAAAACAGGCGTTAACTCAACTTTACATTCAAAACCGGGAATACAAATTGGCGGCGGAAATGGCAGAGGAAATTCTGAAAAAACATCCGGAGAAAAAAGAGTACTACTACATTTTAGCCTCTTTGTACGCTCAAATGCAACAGCCGCAGAAAGCCATTCAGGCATTGGATAAGTTTGAAGAAAAAAACGGAATAAACGACCACGTTTCTTTGGAGAAATTCAAGTTGTACATCTCCGTAAACAATCAAAAGAAAGCATTTAATGAGGTTGATAAACTCATAAAAGCCTTTCCGAAAGAGACTAAATATAGAATTTTGAAAGGCGACCTCTACCTCGCATTGGATAACGAGAAAGAGGCGGAAAAAGCCTATCGCTCGGTATTGAAAGATTATCCGGACGATCCGTTAGCAAACAATCAGTTGGGTTTTTTCTACATTCAACAAGGAAAAACGGCTGAAGGATTGGCATTATTGACATCGGTGCTGCAAAGCAGAGCAACCGATTATGAGCTGAAAAAAGGCATTTTGGGTTACATTTCCCAAGATTCGATTTTAGCAGCCGCTATTGGTGACGCTGTTTTTTTGAATGTGATTCGGTTGCATCCGGAAGAGGAAATGTCTTACCTGATTTATGCCGCACATTTGTTGGATCAAAGCAAAAAAGAAGGTATCGAATATATCCGCAAAGCCTTGGAAATTAACCCGAAATACGAAGATTCGTGGATGATGTTGATTAACTATTATTCGTCGGAACAAGACACCACCGGACTATTAAACACCACGCAGGAAGCCATAGAGCATTTTCCCAAAAATTCGGAATTTTACTATGCAATGGGAACGGCTGCCCGCTTGAAAAAAGAGACGGAAACCGCCCTGTGGGCTTGGCGAAAAGCAATCGAAATACTGAAAGAGCGAAACATTTTTTTAAGCTCTGCGATTCAAGGTATGATAGGCGATCTTTATATGGAGAAAAATCAAAAACAGGAAGCCTATCTCGCTTACGATACCGCCCTCATTTACAATGAGAATAATATATTGGTATTGAATAATTATGCCTACTTCTTGTCGTTAGATGGCGAAAATTTGCAGAAAGCCGAACGAATGAGCGGAAAAGCCGTGCTTGCCGAACCCCGAAATCCGGCATACTTAGACACGTATGCGTGGGTTTATTTCAAGCAAGGAGATTATATGTTGGCACAACTGTACATTGAACAGGCATTTACCAACGGTGGCAACAACGACCCCGATGTATTGGAGCATTATGGCGACATTCTCTATAAAACAGGAGACAAAGAAAAAGCTAAAAAGATGTGGAGCGCCGCTTGGGAACTGCAAAAAGAGAATGAAAAGGAGAATCTTATTTTAAAGAAAAAAACAGAAACAGGAGAATATGTGGAAAAGTAAGAGATGTTGGATTTATTATTGTTCGATTTTTTTGTTGGTAATTGCCTCCTGTAAAACGCAAAAGGTACAAAACGTAACAAAAAATGAGTCGCCCGTACATAAGTTGGAGTTTACCACGTTCAACGTTCCCAAGGCAACATTCACCTTTGCCCAACGGCAAAATTCAATGAATGTAAACGGCACAATCCGCATTCGGAAAGACAGCATCATTGTCCTCTCGTTCCAACCGCTATTGGGCGTGGAAGTGGGGCGGGCAAGCATTACCCAACATTCGCTGACCATCGTCGACCGCCTAAACAAGCGGTACTTCAAAGCCGATTTGGATTCATTGCGCAAAGAGACAGGCGTAGATATAAACTATCACGCATTTCAGGCAATATTTACCAACGCGCTGTTTGTGTACAACAATCCCGAACGAGTGTCGTTTTCCGCTTTTGAAGAGGTACAGGTAGGCGAACGCTCTTTGTTGCAAATAAATAAAAGCGGTATTATTCAAGAGTTTAACGTGAATGAAGAAAGGCGAGTATTGTCCGGAAAAATGTTTATGAACAACGACCCCTTTTCCATTGAGTGGAATTATCAAAATTTCACATCGTTGGAAAACGGATATTTTCTTCCTCATTTGATAAAAATAACCGTGTCGGACGGCAAGAAACAACATGGAATGAACGTTTCATATAATAAGGTGGAATTAGACAAAAAACTCAATTTTCACTTTCCGGTTCCTGCCTCTTATACGCAAGTTACCTTGGAAGAAATGCTGAAAATGTTACAGTAAATTACGATGCGAAAGTTTAAATACATATCATTTTTGATTCTTTTCTCCACCTGTTGGATGCTTTCAATCCAATGGACGGAAGGGTATGCTCAGACGAAGCCAAATCAAACCACCACCAAACCCAAGCCGCAACCGCAACAACAAAAACCGGCACCGAAACCTGCGCAAAAGCCGACGCCAAAACCCGCACCGGCAAAAAAGCCTGCGCCGAAACCTGCTCCTGCTCAAAAAGCTCCGGATACAAAAACTGAAATCAACGATCTGAAAAACCAGCAGACCAAAGTCAAAAATGAGATGAAAAAAATTGACGAATCGCTCTCTTTGACCCAACTCACAACCAAACAGACGTTGCAGGAAATCGAACGATTGAACAGCGACATAAAAACAAGGAGTGAACTTATCGCCAAGCAAAACAGGAAAATTGCAAAGTTAGAACAAAAGATTTCCACAATGGAAGAAGAGATAAATAAAATGGAAATCGAATATAATCTAATAAAACAGAAATATGTAGATTTGATTTACCACGCCTACCTGAAAAATAACTCTCACAACCGGCTACTTTTTATTATGTCGGCATCTTCGTTTCAGGAGTCGTACAGGAGGTTTAATTATCTGCAACAATTTGCCGCTCTCCGTAAACAGCAAGCCGAAGAGATTGAAGCATCGCGCATCGACCTCACTATAAAAAGAGAGCAATTGAACGAGACGAAACGGTTTTCAGAAGAGTTATTGGAACAACGAAAACAAGAGCAAAATCAGCTATTAATCGAAAAAGGAAAGCAAGACAGCCTCGTTGCCTCACTGCAAAAAAAAGAAAAAGAGTTGAAAAAAGAGTTGGAAAATCAACAAAAAATAGCTGACCAACTAAACAAGAAAATAGAAGAATTAATCGCCAAAGAAGCCCGCGAAGCCGAAAAAAGAAAACAAGCGCAAGCCGCTACCAAAGGCGGATATGCGATGACGAAAGAGGAGAAAGTACTCTCCGGAGGATTTGAAAAGAATAAAGGCGTATTGATGTGGCCTGTGAAAGGGCGGATTACCGGACGATTCGGCGTTCAACCGCATCCGGTATTGAAACACATCACCACCAACAATAAAGGAATATACATCACCGCGCCCAAAGGCTCGGAAGCCTCTGTCGTTTTTGACGGCGTGGTAACTCAATGCTTTTCCATTCCGGGCAGCAACAACGCGGTAATTGTACGTCACGGTAACTATTTGACAGTCTACGCCAATCTGACAAATATTTACGTGAAAGCCGGTGATAAAGTTGCACGCGGAAATAAAATCGGGAAAATATACGAAGATACCGAAGATAACAACAATGCCGTGCTCCTTTTTCAAGTGTGGAAAGAAAAAGACCTGTTGAATCCGGAAGATTGGATTCAAAAATAATTATTTTCAACAATTTTTTATTTGTATTTAGTTTTTTTTGTATCTTTATCGAATAAAGAAAAACACATTCATAGGATAAAAATTTATGGAAGAACAAGAAAAAAAAGAGTTAGATTTGATTGATATTATCCGGATAGTTTTTAAATATATTCGCAAAATTGCGATTAAAATTGGAGACTTTTTTGTTTGGCTGCTTCGGTTTTTATTTCAAACAAAATGGATTTGGTCGGCAGTGATTATCTGTGGAGTTTTATACGCTTTTTACGTATCAAGGGAAAGTAATCTGAAATATCGGGGAGAGGTAGAGATGCGGTTCAATGTTTATGACGCTTATTTCTATCGAGATTTAACCAATGCGCTCAGTTTATATACACAGGATGAAAACAAATCATCTCTGATCCGAGCGCTCGACCTTACTCCGGAAGAGGCGGGTAAACTGCTTTCAATTAACTCTCATTTTTTCATTAACAGACGTTTGGGCGGAATTAGAGAAGATTATACCGTAGATTATTCAAACGAATTTGAAGTCAAAAAAGATACGACCGACAGCCGGATACTCGACCGTCTGATGCTCACTGTTGTATCAAAAGACACTGCCATCTACTCAAAATTATTAGTAAAAATGAAGAATTTCTTCCAAAATAATACTGTCATTTTGGAAGAAAATGCCATTCGAATGAGACATATAGACGAAAAAATAGGAATGCTCAATAATGAAATCCAACTATTAGATAGTTTAAGAAAAAAAGAGTACTTCCGAAAAGAACCCGGAGCTCAAGCCAAACTTGAGCAGACAATATTGCTGAGCGAAAAAGAAAGACGATTGTATCACAATGATATTTTAGGATTGGAATACGCAATACAAGGGCTTCAATGGGAAAAAGAGATCAGACCGGATGGTATTCGTTTTATGTCTCCGTTCAGAGTTGACCCGATTCCAATGAATAGTTTGAAAAAATCGCTATTCAAATACATTCCAAAATTCTTTATCCTTGGCTGTTTTGTTGCCTTTGGTTGGAGATTCAGAAAGAAAATATATCAATTTTTGTCGGAGAAAGAATAAATAAGAGGAGGAGTGAATAAGTAAACGAGTAAACAAGAAAAGGAATCATCCCTTGTTTCTCGTTTACTTGTTTACTGCCCACTCGTTTACTAAAATATATATGAATAAAAAATACAGATGGGGCATTATCGGCGCCGCCAAGATTTCCGAGAAATTTGCAGAAGGATTGAAAGAACTTCCCGATGCAATCTGTTACGCCATTGCCGCCCGCTCGGAAGAAAGAGCGGAGGCATTTCGTCAAAAATACGGCTTTGAAAAAGCCTATGGCTCTTACGAGGCGATGTTGGCTGACCAGCAGGTTGATATTGTCTATATCGCCACAACCAACAACCTGCATTTTGAGCATACGATGATGTCGTTGGAGGCAGGAAAAGCCGTGTTGTGCGAAAAGCCTTTTGCATCCAACCTTTCACAGGTAGAACAAATGATTCAAAAAGCCAAAGAAAAAAATCTTTTTTTGATGGAAGCTCTTTGGAGCCGTTTCTTACCAACCGTACAATCATTTAAGCAAAAAATGCAAGAGGGAGCTATTGGAAAGCCGCTTTTGTTGGAGGTCGATTTTGGGATTCAACCTCCTTACGACCCGAAGAGCCGGCAATTTGACCCTGAATTAGGCGGAGGTTCTATTCCCGATATTGGTATATACCCTCTTTTTATGGCATTTTACCTGTTCGGAAAACCAACATCGGTGCAGGTTGCTTCCGTAGCAGCTCCTACCGGAACAGATATGACCACCTCCATCCTGCTGAAACACGCAGGCGGTGAAATCAGCGTACTGACTTCCTCGTTTGCGATGCGTCTCGAAACAGAGGCGAAACTATTCGGCGAAACCGGTTCATTGCGTCTCTGCCGGATGTTTCATATCCCAACCAAATTGATGATACGAAAAGGAGACAATGAAGAGCAGGAAATTCCCGTTAATCTTACCGGAAACGGATATAACTACGAAGCACAAGAAGTAATGGAATGCTTGAATCGCGGCGAAACGGAAAGTCAAGGTATGTCGCTTGCATTTTCATTAGACCTGATTCGTCTGCTTGATGAAGTGTGTGAGAAGGCAAAGTTATCATTTTAAAAGTCCAAAAGGCAGCATATACACAATCTGCTCTTATTTCCTTGTTAAACAATACACAAGATACGCATAACAAAATTCAATATATATATTACGACATATAAATTATGTCATAACTGCTTGTTTTTATTATTCTTGTGATAAAGTTGTAAATTTTCCCAAAAAATTGTATTATTGCGTATACTCAGAAAATTGCACGCAAGTCGGGCGACAGTGTGTGCTGACAGCAACAGAAAATAAGGTTGAAAGGTTTGTGCGACTTGACAGATTGAAAAGAAGAATGATAATTTTAACAACATAAATAAATGATTGACAGAATTTATACTTCATGGAATTCAAACACACAGATGGTTTCGGAACACGGAACGGATTATGTAGTGGGTAAAATAAAGGAAGGTGTCAATATTGAAGTAAGGCATTCTTTATTAGATAGTACTATTGCGTCTAAGCAATTAGAAGAGAAAATACGGAGCAGAACAAAAAAAGAAATTCGATATTGGGATATTTCAAAAGTTAGACTAACACAGTTGTACAAACCTAATTTTGTTCTTAAAGCATTTCGTGGAACTCAACTATTAAAAAGTATTCACGAAAAATATACAGAGAAAAAACGAAGTGAAAAATCTTGGATAGACACAGTAAAAGAAATTTTACTTCCTGTAATATCTATATCTACTTTTATTTGGTCAGCGTTTGACTTAAATGCAAGTATTAGCGTAAATACGACTTCTGTACTACTACGACCAGCAATATTGTTAGTAGTTGCTGTTCTTTTCTTCTTTATATGGTGTGTCTATAAATACAAAAAACGAAATGAGAAGCGTGAATATTATGTTAGTGTGATAGAAGAATCATTGAAGAATTTACCGAAAGAAGATTTTGATAAAGTTTTTCCATTGTTAAGACCTCATAAGTGCAATTTAAATAAACACTGCATAAACTTAATTGAGAACGCATACAATCTACCAAACATTATACAACAAATACTATGTTCCTTTATATCATTTCAAGCAAGCGAACAAGGACGTTTGCAATCAAAAAATATGGCTAATGTTATTTTTTCATTGCAAAATACAGAATCTCCGTTTTATAAGTGCGATACTCCTGTGTGCAGACTGACATTAAAACAACTCACATATGTGGAAAAATTGAAATTTTTAGAATATTCTTATAAAGAGCAGAAGAAACAACCGTCTGAATTTCAAAAAATCATACTGAAGCACCTTGGAATTGACGTTATAAATGATGTTTACAGTATCAGAGATTTAGAGAAAATAAGAAAAAATTTATCTGTATGTAAAGATTTTGAGGAGCAATTGGATTTTATGGAAAAAGAGACCAACGAAAATCGCGATATGATTCTTATTCTGTTATATTTCTACACATACTTAACAAATATAAATGGAAGGATTTTTACCAAAAGAGAATTAATTAACTTGATAAAAAGCGAAGAAGATAATAACGAAAAGCCAATTGCTATTATAAAAGCCAAGTTGTCAATACCTACCGACTCTGAAATAATCGACAAATTAGTAGCACGTATATTTAAGTACTTTAACGGAATTTGTGATAGCGGTTATAGATTCAAAGATTACCTCGGAGCAATATTATATCTTTGTGCGAATAATCTAATTGATGATAACATTACGGAAATAACCAAACTGTGCATATTCAAAATAACAAAAATTAAGTTACAAGATGAAGACGTCTATAATTTCACTCTTAAGGCTTGTAATTTTCTTATGGATAAACCGAATGTCGCCAATTACGATTTTTATCGCTTATTGCTTGCAGAAACTGAACAGCGTGGAATAATAGATTTACATTGCGCTATTTTTGATGTTATCAACACTCACATGGAAACAGAAGAAGAATTAAAGGAAAAAATTTCTAAATCGCCTGATATTATTGATTCTGCTTTCATATCTTTGGTACATTCGCCATACGAAGAATCAATGTTGCAACATATAAAATTTATAAATGCTTGTGCAATAGCACCAGAAAATAAATTAGCAGAATGCCCAGTATTTATGGACGTGTTTATTCTCGACGAAAAAATGCGCAACCAATACTATGCAGACCTTATGTTAATTGATAAACGAACTCTAAAATTTATAGAGTATTTGTACGCACTTTATTGTGTTTCTCTACAAAACAGCAACATTATTGATGATACTTGCTTTTTCATAAATAAATCGCTGATTGATATTGATAAAACAAGTCTTATCTACGATATTAAAAATCTTTGCAAGTTTGGGCATTACAAAAATAGCATATTTGATGATTTTATTTGCAACATTGAAAAAATCATTTTTGACGAAAAAGATTATGAGTTGTCTGATTATTCAAGAGAATTATACACATTCCTTATTAAATTGTATTATTATGCAAACAATTCAATATTTGAAGAAAACTTTGCAAAGTTTGTTGATTTAATCATTAAAAGTGATGACCTTGGTTTGACAACTCGATGTGAATTAATGTCGGAATTTGGTTTTTTTCCAAATTTTCAAGGAAGAAGAATTTCCGATTTTTTAACTCGCAACGCAGACAAATTGGTTGAAATAATGAAAATACGTGTTTATGAAGAAAGATTTACAATTGAACTTGCCTATAAATCTATTCCAAGTATTAGTTATATAAATTCCCTCGTAAATGAGAATAATCAGCAAATTGACCTGAACAACATCTTTATAGAGTTAATTAAAAGACGTTTCCCGACTGAATATATAAAATTTAAAGAAGATGCGGTTGTTTTATTGTACAGGAATCCAAATGAATCTATGGACATAAAAAACTTAGTACGTAGAGTATCATTAATTGACAATAATTTAATTGTTAGAATATTAGGCGCCTATTATAAAATAGATGAAAAATTAACACTATATATAATCCGTGAGTATTTTGAATCACTTAAAAATACAGCATTAGACTGCAATGAGTATATGTTATTTTATCTCAATAATGAACACATTGAAATAAATCAATCGGATATTGATATTTTGCAATACCTTATTGAAAAAAAATTTCACAGCAAAAGCGACCTTACGGAATTACAAAAAGCCCTTATTAAATGGCGTTCTTTACTTGGAAATAGTTATAAGCAAATGTATATCAATACAATAATGCGGATGTATGAACTTCATGAATTAAAACTCAAGACTGATGCGATAGAAGACAACTGCGATGAATATTTAGAAGAAGATTTGGAAGTATTAAGAATAGAACGAGATAATGAAATAGAAGCATTTCTAAATGAAGAAGAAGAAAGATGACCTGCCGATAACGAGGTTATTATTTCTACCGCAAACTTAAGGCTTTGCGAGATCGGGGGGGTATGCCCGCCCAACCTTTGTGAGACCCCACCCTCGCAAAGCCGCCACCACGTTATCAGAAGCAGCCAACATGCTGTTGGACAACAAAATAGAAAGCATAAAATTTTAAAATAAAAAATGAGGAATTATGGAAATTAGATGCCCAAGTTGTCATACAATAATTCAAAAAGAAAATATCCATGAAGAAGACGGCTATGGTCTTTGCGATATATGTAAGGATTTTTTTCTACTATCAGACGTACCTGACAATAATAAACTGAAAGAACAAGAAATAAAATTAGCTAAAGCACAGTCATTAAAAGATGTAGTTAAGGATTCGCCTAAAGGTGTATATATAAATGAAGAATCCGACAGAATAACAATAGGGATAAACTTTAACGCAAAAATAATAAGTGGAATAATTTTTCTTCTCATTGGTTTTGTCATTGTTGGGTTTACGGGCTATTTCATTTTTGGCGGGTTTCTGCCTGTTATTAAGGACATAGCCGATTCGGGTCAAAATATTTGGGCTAATCCGGCAATTTATTTTTTTATTGTTTTTGCAGTACCTACGGTGATTGTATTTGGCGCTTGGATTGTAACTGTAATAATGGTTATAATGGGCAAAATGGAAATTGTACTTGGAAAAGAAAGTTGGGTGTTTATAGGCGTTGGTAACATAGGAATGAAAAAAACATTTGATTGGAAAAGTGCCAAAAAAGTTTACAAGCGGACTTGGGAAACTACTCGTGGGCGTGGCAGTAAAAGTACAACGAGAACTAATTATGAAATAGTTATTGAGGGTAAGGATAAAAGCAAAGTGAAATTTGGCAAAGCACTAAACGGCGCTTATCAAAAGCAATTTGAATACATATTACTTGCGTTGCAGTACTACCATAAACATAGGAATTAATCCGCATCATTACAACGGATAATCCTCAAACGCATACAATACCGTAGAAAGATAACGCTCGCCTGTATCGGGAAGTATGACAACAATGTTTTTTCCTTTATTTTCGGGAAGTAGGGCTAATTGCAATGCGCCATACACAGCCGCTCCCGAAGAAATTCCAACCAAAAGCCCTTCGGTTTTTGCCAATTCGCGCGAGGAGCGTATCGCATCATCGTTGCTTACCGTGATGATTTTATCAACTACCAAAGCATCATAGTTTTGCGGCACAAAACCGGCTCCGATACCTTGTATCTTATGCGCTCCGGAATTTCCACCCGAAAGGACGAGCGAATCTGCCGGTTCTACGGCTACGATTTGAATCTCGGGATTGAATTCTTTGAAACATTCGCCGACACCGCTGATGGTTCCGCCCGTACCTACGCCGGAAACAAAAATATCAACCTTTCCGTCCATATCGCGCCAAATTTCCTCGGCAGTAGTGCGGCGATGTATGGCAGGATTGGCTGGGTTTTCAAACTGTTTAAAAATAATCGAATCAGGAATTTCGGATTGCAGTTCGGTCGCTTTGGCTATCGCGCCTTTCATTCCTGTTTCGCCCGACGTTAATACTAATTCTGCGCCGAGAGCCCTCAATAAGTTGCGTCGTTCGAGACTCATCGTTTCGGGCATCGTCAGGATTATCCGGTAGCCTTTTGTAGCGGCAACATACGCCAATCCGATACCGGTATTTCCGCTCGTTGCCTCAATAATGACCGTATCCGGTTTCAGTGTCCCTTTTTGCTCCGCATCTTCAATCATTGCTAAGGCAATGCGATCTTTGACGCTTCCGAGCGGATTAAAATATTCGAGTTTGCCGATAATATGCGCTTCAACGTGGTGTGACTTGGAGTAATTTCCCAACTCCAACAAAGGAGTGTTTCCAATCAAGTCTGTGATTTTTTTTGCAATTTTAGCCATAAAATACGCCTCCATTTTAATTTTGTCCGAACCAAAATTTTCATAAGATTCACAAGATGATAAAAAATCTTGATAATCTTATAAATCCTATGAAAATCTTGGTTCAAGACATTAACAAAGTTAGAATAAAGGATAACATTTTAAAATACCACGTTTATAGTATTTTTCAAAATACGATGTATTATACTCGCAAATGATTTCTTTGAATTAAAAAACAAAAAATATGAACTTGTTTAATTTTGATAGACTATAATTGAAAAAGGCAATAAAAATCACTATCGCATTTTTCCATATTTGGGAAATTAATATTACCTTTACGGCATATTTTGTCAAAACAAGATGGAAAGAATATTGGCAAAAAGCACATTAAGAGAGTATTGGGAAACACATCCCGACACAGAACAGTATTTAAAAACTTGGTACGACACTGCCATAAATGCAGATTGGAAAAGTCCGGCTGATGTGAAACAAACTTATGCCAATGCAAGTGTTTTGAAAAACAGTAGAATCGTTTTCAATATCAAAGGAAATTCGTACAGGCTTGTTACTAAATTTAATTTTGAAAAGCAATGGATTTTCATTCGATTTGTTGGAACACATTCCGAATATGATAAGATTGATGCAGACACTATATAAAATTGAAATTTATGAGCATTACTCCAATAAAAACAGAAGCCGACTACAGAGTCGCGTTAAAAAGTATGGAATTGCTTTTTGATGCCCCTGTTGGTACCCCCGAAAGTGATGAAGCTGACATACTTGGCTTATTGATAGACGAATACGAAAAAAAACATTATCCCATCGAAGCTCCCGATCCTATCGAAGCTATAAAAATACGAATGGAGGAAATGCGACTAAATCCCAAAGACTTAATACCGATGTTGGGAACAAGAAGCCGCGTTTCGGAAATATTAAATCGCAAAAGGAAGCTGACAGTAGAAATGATTCGAAATTTAAATCGAAAATTAAACATTTCACCTCAAATATTAATAAAAGATTATGAGTTGGCATAGTTAAATTGCAAATAATGAATCCTGGATTTTAAACAGATACAGAATATGCTTTCGTTTAAAATACCAACGAATCGAAAATCGACAGTAAACTTTTTTCCAATAAACAATTAGAATAACACAACAAACAATAGATAACAATAAATGCCAAGAAACACAAAAAATCTCCCCTCAAAAGTAAAGAAAATATCAAAGCATTGTGTAATTTTGCGGGCGAATACTAAATGAGAAAACAAAGATGAAAACATTAGAAAACATTGTAGCGGAAAAGCTACTGAAAATCAAAGCCGTTAAAGTACAACCTTCAAACCCGTTTACTTGGGCATCCGGTTGGAAATCACCTATATATTGCGATAACCGCAAGACGTTATCCTATCCTGAACTTCGTACTTTTATCAAGATTGAACTTGCCCGCCTCATCAAGGAAAAATATGACAATGTGGACGTGATTGCCGGCGTAGCTACCGGAGCGATTGCGCAAGGGGCAATGATTGCCGACGAACTCGGACTTCCTTTCGTATATGTCCGTTCCTCGGCAAAAGACCACGGATTGGAAAACCTGATTGAAGGCGACCTCAAACCCGGACAAAAAGTGGTGGTCATCGAAGACCTAATCTCTACCGGCGGTAGCAGTTTGAAAGCTGTAGAAGCCATTCGTAAAGACGGCTGCGAAGTGTTGGGTATGATGGCGATTTTCACTTACGGATTTCCGGTTGCCACAGAGCAATTTAAGGCTGCCAACGTCGAATTGACAGCACTTTCCAATTACGAAGCCGTGTTGGAACATCTATTAAAAACCGATTTTATCGGCAAAGAAGAGATGGAAACATTACAAGAATGGAGAAAAGACCCTGCTAATTGGGGAAAATAAATAAGTAAACGAGAAAACAAGTTGACGAGTAAACGAGAAATTTACCGTTAGGTTCTCGTTTACTTGTTTACTCATCAACTTGTTTACTAAAAAAAGAAATATGACAACATTTGAAAGCCAAATAACAAAGGCGGAATGTAACGAAACGGAAATATTCAGCCTGCTATCCGATTTGAATAATATCGAAAAAATCAAAGATCAAATTCCGCAAGACAAGGTCAAGGATTTGGAATTTGACACAGACAGTTGCCGACTTACGGTAGATCCGGTGGGTAAAATCGGACTAAAAATCGTGGAACGTGAGCCTTCCAAAACAATCAAATTTGTTTCCGAACAGTCGCCCGTGGGTTTCAACCTTTGGATTCAACTCAAACAGGTGGAAGAAAACGACACACGCATAAAAGTAACCGTCAAAGCCGACCTGAACCCGATGTTCAAAATGCTCGTATCCAAACCGATGGAAACGTTTGTGAATAAATTGGCGGAAATACTTGCGCAGTTGCCTTACAAGCAGTTGATTTAATAAAATCATTTACCGGAAATTCTTCTTCTTTTTTAGGAAATAACTTTCATAGTATTTATATGAAAAGTGGGATACAATAATTGTGCCCATAACCACAAAAACGTTGAACAATATAACAGACAAGGCGAAAGGCAGGTTTGAAAAGAAACTGATTTTCAGATACAAAATTCCGGCTATGTGCATAAGTATAGCGTGATACATATAAATCCCATACGAAATTTTACCTAAATACGTCAAAGAGGAGTTTTCCAGTAAATTTATTTTCATAGTTGTCAATACAGGAATAACCAAGGCAAATAGAATCATACTAAACAAATGATACGCGGCATTATCAAACAGGTTATCAAAAACAGGCGTTGTAAAATAAAGTATAGTTACACTTAAAATGACATATTTTACGATTGCCGGAATTTGAAACGATTTATATTTCAGCAACAAAATAGAAAAAAATCCGCTTAACGAAAAGTAATAGAAATACATCCGGTATCGTTGCAACAATGGAAACTCTTCGCTCATAAAAAGGCAAAAATACAAACCGGTAAACAACAATAAAAACAACGTTATCCGTCGTTTGGGTAAAAAGTAAATTGCAGGAGCAATCAACAGGTAAAATTGCTCTTCAATGCCTATTGACCAAAGTACCTCTAATATTCCGCCGGGACCGCGTAACGCTAAAATATTGGCAAAAAAAGTTACCCCTAAAAAAATACCTTCTAACAGGTTGTAGTTATTTTCACGTTCAAATCCCAGATTTGGAAGAATCACTTGATAATGTACAAATCCGATCAGTAGTATCAGATAATACAAGGGAAGTATCCGTAATATCCGGCGCAAATAAAAATTTTTCAGTGAAACCGTATTGGTGTTTTGTTTTTCCACATATAATTGTCTGATAATCAAAAATCCACTTAATGCAAAGAACATATAAACCGCCTCTTGCCCTTTGTGAAAAACAGCCCAGTCATCAAAATAAGCAAAGCCTCTTTTTTGAGAAAATAACGGTATATGATAAATCATTACCAAAAAAGCGAGGAAAAACCTAACAGAAGTAATATTAGGTAATCTCTCATAAAACAAAAGTTTATTTTCTTCCATTCGGGATTCGCTCATCTATAAAAACCTATTTTGCAAATTTATACAAATTTCTCGGATTATATGTCTCTTTTTTTGTACCTTAGCGTCCGCTAAAAGCAAGATGTTAAAAGCGAAATTATGATAACGAAAATTATTGCAGAGGAAAAGATTCAATCAGTCAAAAAGAAAATAGAAGAGTCGGCTGAAATTGTGATTGTTACACATTTGTCGCCCGATGGGGATGCCATCGGTTCGTCATTGGCTCTCGCTCATTTTTTGAAATTTTTAGAAAAAAAAGTAACGATTGTTGTTCCAAACGCTTATCCCGATAGTTTAAAATGGATGCCGGGTGTCGGACAAATTATCAATCATCAGGAAAAACAAGCCTTTGCCGAAGGGGTAATTGCCGGAGCCGATTTGCTCTTTGCGCTTGATTTCAATACGCTGCCGCGTGTCGGGAATATGGCTGCTTCGGTGGGCGATTCATCGGCATATAAAATTTTGGTTGACCATCATCCCGACCCGGATAATTTTGTCGACCTCACTGTCTCCTACCCGCAAATAGCATCTACTTCGGAGATGGTTTTTCGCCTGATTTGCCGAATGGGCTATTTTACGGACATCAGTCAAGAATGCGCAACCTGCATTTATACCGGAATGATGACCGACACCGGAGCATTTACCTTTAACTCCAATAGTCCCGAAATATACAACATCGTTTCCGAATTGATCAAAAAAGGCATAAATAAAGATAAAATTTACAACAACGTGTATAATAACTTTACCGCCGACCGTTTCCGTTTAATGGGATATGCGTTGAGCGAGAAGATGAAAATTTATCCGGAATACAAAACAGCTCTGATTACATTGTCATTGGGCGAATTGAACCGTTATCATTACAAAACGGGCGACACGGAAGGATTTGTCAACCTGCCGCTTTCCATCGAAGGCATTGTTTTCAGCGTCTTCATCAAAGAGGATACGGATAAAATTAAAATGTCATTCCGTTCAAGAGGTTCGTTTTCTGTAAATCAATTTGCCTCAACTAATTTCGGAGGAGGAGGACATTTAAATGCCGCCGGAGGAGAATCGCACGCGACGTTGGCGGAGACGGTTGAGAAATTTGAGAGTATTTTGCCGTTGTATAAAGAAACGTTAATAAGTTGTAAGTAATAAGTTATGAGTGATAAAGTTATAAATAGCGGATTGACAAGTGGTAAGAAAAAACATACTATCATTTTCTTATTACTTATCACTTATCACTTATCACTTACCACTTCTTGTAGAGAGCCTGCCCCGCAAATTCCGGCAAACAAATTGGAAAAAAGCTCCATCGCCGAAGATATGATGATGCTGAACAAAGAGTTTGCCGCATTTGAGTACGAAGAAATCAATCACTATATTGATTCGCTAAATTTGGATATGACTGAAACCGCTACCGGTTTACGTTATAAAATAATACAGAAAGGCGACGGCGATTTTTTTCAAAAAGGCGACAACGTTACGTTCAATTATTCCATCCGCACGTTGGATAACAGGGAGTGTAAAGAGTTGAAAAACATAACAAGAACAATCGAATTGGGCAAAGGCGAAACAGAGAGCGGTATAGAGGAGGCGTTAAAGCTGCTAAAAGTTTCGGGAAAAGGTCAATTTATCATTCCTTCGCATTTGGCATTCGGAATTTCCGGCTACAAAAATTGCATATCGCCGTGGACTCCTGTTTTTTGCGAAATAAACATAATAGAAAGCAAATTAAAACGTTAGTTAAGTGGTTAGTTTAAGTTTATTTTGTGGAGAGGGCGAAAGTCCGAAGGACTAAATTTGAATAACCCCCAATGAAGCGGAGCGATTGGGGGATGAAATGAAAAACCTTCTACATCCACAACTCGAAGAGTTGAACTGAACAGAAAAGAATATAAATATATGATTTATTCAACCCTACGGGTTGTGGTGCGGGTTGGGTATCGTTTTTACCCCCAATTCGCTTCATTGGGGGTTATTCATATTCAGTCCTTCGGACTACTCTGCCTTAACTAAACGACATTGATTTTTAACATAAAAGAAAATAGTTTAAATTATTATATAAATCAGAATATCATTATGTCAAAGTATCTAAAAATAGTTTTCTTATCGCTGTTGGTAGTTAGTATTGCATCGTGTAGCAAACGGAAAACGTATGCCGATTATTTGAAAGAAGAGCGGAAAGCCATATCAAGTTATATCGCCGCCAAAAATATTCACGTTCAACACTCCAAACCCGAAGGTGATGAAAAATGGGAAACAAACGACGGGAAAGAAATTTATTGGCAAACAGCCTCCGGTCTCTATTATCATCAAATTGAGTTGGGCGACGGATCAATAGCTCCGGTAACCGGATGGACAGCGTACGTTCATTACACCGGAACAACACTTTCCGGAATTGTGGAGTATAATCACACGAATAATCAAACCGATCCGGCATCATTCTTAATTTCTCCAAACCCAAACGGAAAACAATTCGGTGTCGGATTTCAGGAGGCAGTAAAATACTTGCGTACCGGTGGTCATTGCAAAATCATCGTACCGTTTAACCTCGGAAACGGAGCCAATCAGACATGGGACGGAAGATTCATTTCGGATAACGAAAGCCGTAGACCAATGATATATGAAATATGGCTGCTTAACTTAGAGTAAACTCCAAATACCTCTATAAGCGGGATTCTAATAAAGTTTCCCGCTTTTTTATTTTGGTAACGATGCCAAAAAATTACGAAAGAATACAATTTGATACGAAGTTTTGAAAAAATACAGTAAAATTAGATATGATATTTCTGAAAAAACAGTTTCAGTTTGGTATGAATATTTAAAATAAATCACATATATTTGCCCCGAAATTCATAAATATATAAAAATATGACTTACATAAAACGCAATATAGACGAGATACTTCTGTCGTGGAAAACGGACACAGACAGAAAACCTTTGCTTATAAGAGGGGCGAGACAAGTCGGGAAATCTTCTTCAATAGAACAATTTGGCACTACCTTTGACCATTTTATAACCATTAATTTTGAAAAAAACAGGAATTTACAAGCCTTATTTGACGGAGATTTAGACGTGAAAGAAATTTGCTTAAAACTTTCCGTACAATTTAAAATACCGATTGTGCCAAAAAAAACATTGCTTTTTTTTGATGAAATTCAAACTTGCCCCAATGCGATAATGTCTTTGCGATATTTTTACGAAGATTACCCCGAACTTCACATAATTGCGGCAGGTTCGCTGTTGGAATTTGCGTTGGAAGAATTGCCTACTTTTGGCGTTGGTCGTATTGACAGTTTATTTATGTATCCTTTTTCGTTTCAAGAATTTATGTTTGCTTGTGGCGAAGAACTTTTGTGGAATGAGATTTATAAATCTTCGCCCGAAAACCCACTATTCCCTGTTTTTCACGAGAAAAGTTTAGATTTGTTGAAAAAATATTTAATCATTGGCGGAATGCCTTCCGCCGTATCTAATTTTTTGAAAAACAACGACATATTACAAGTTCAAAAAGTGCTTGACAGGTTGATCTTATCATTTCAAAACGACTTTGCGAAATACAAAAAGAAGCTACCGACATTGGTTTTGCGTGAGGTTTTTGAAGCGATTGTAAAACAAGCAGGCGGAAAATTTATCTATTCAAAAGCAGCGGAAACAACTCAATACAACATAAAGCAAGCGGTTAATTTGCTGATAATGGCAGGTTTGGTCATCCCTGTGGTTAGCAGTTCGGCAAACGGTGTGCCGCTTGGAGCGGAAGCCAATCATAAAAAAACAAAAATGTTGTTGCTTGACACAGGTATTTTTCAACGTTTAGTGGATTTGGAGCTTTCGGATTTTCTCTTTTCTAACGATTTTGAAGTTATAAACAAAGGCTCTATTGCCGAGCAATTTGTTGGATTGGAACTTATCAAAAACTCATCGCCATACACATCTGAAAATCTGTATTTTTGGACACGAGAGAAAGAAAAAAGTCAAGCCGAAGTGGATTATGTAATACAAAAAAACGGTAAAATAGTACCGATAGAGGTAAAATCAGGCAAAAGTGGAAAAATGCAGAGTATGCAACTGTTTCTTGCCGAAAAACAATCTGAATACGGTATTCGCACTTCGCTTGAAAATTTCACGAAATACGACAATATCCGGGTCTATCCGTTGTATGCGATAGGGAATGTGAAAACAGAAAACAAATCCTAAAAATATTTCCATTGATAGTGTCAAGATTGACAATACAGTTATAAATTGGTTTCGCAAAGACGAAAAAATTGAAATTAAACCAACGGTTTTTTTCGATTGATTTGGGACGGAAAATAAAAATTTTCGTTCTTTCTTTTTTGATTATCCGGCAAAATATTTTACATAGCGCACCACCCTGCCAGCGGGCAGTTTTACATATTAAAGCATTGTAGGCGCGAACTGTGCAAGCGGACAAGACAATGTAAGACAGAAAGTTCTGTACAATTTGACAAATTGAGAAAAATGACAACTTCTAAATAAAAAATGCAATTTTTTGAAATAAACATATTGAAGTCATCTTGACTTTTTTTAAATGATAATTTTTTTTCATTTTTTACTCGTTGAATTTTTACTCTTTGAATGAAAAAGATAAATTTTTCAAATTTTTGAAACATTCAACTACCATTTTGCAAATAAAATATTCGTCAAATAAAAAGTCAAGATGACTTCA
>Ga0209737_10000111_pt1 | contig 73618 bp, 48 predicted proteins | sample TergutCu122P3_FD_187284 | JGI IMG/M metagenome (GOLD analysis project Ga0209737, IMG submission 187284) | Cubitermes ugandensis P3 segment gut microbial communities from Kakamega Forest, Kenya - Cu122 P3 (SPAdes) (version 2) | ecosystem: Host-associated > Arthropoda: Insects > Digestive system... | reverse complement strand
GGACAAATGGTAAATGAACCCCTATTCTGGAAACAGGAAATGACAGAAGCAGTACTGACCCGCACCCGCTTTGAAGGCTCACTGGATCCTAAAGCCTGTATGTTTGGCCGCTGGCTTAACGACAATACCATCACCAATATCCAAGCCCACTCCGCCATTGATGATATTACAGTCCCCCGCATAACCGATGAACTAGTACTGACCCTGATTGAAAATATCCGCGCCCCCCACGATTTTATCCACCGCGAAGCCCATACAATGCGCATCCTCAGCGCCGAAGATGCCCGACGCCACCTATTTGAAGTCATCCTACCAGAAGCGGAAATAGTGACTGACCTGATGACCCAAATTGAGAGACGCTATCTGGAACTGGTCCAGGAAGAAATCGCAATCATCACCAGAAATGGACGGATGCTATTTGGCAGTGTGGTCATCTTTGTCCTGTTTGTCGTACTCGGCTGTATGCTGCTATATGCGACTTTGAACCGTGTTATCGACCCGATCCACGCCATTACTGCCGATGCCCTCAAAATTTCCGATGGTGATTTTAACATCTCCCACACCTATGACAGCAATGATGAAATCGGGCAACTTTCGAAATCATTCCACAAAATCATTGCTTCCCTCAGTGAACTTAATGAAGATATAACCCGGATGCACCAAGAACAACAAAAAGGGAACTACCAATACAAACTTGACAACGAAACATATGCCGGTGCATATGCCGATGTCGCCGCTCATATCAATGAACTGATTGTCAGTTTGATTAAAACAAAAAATGACGCTGATGTCGCCAACCAGGCAAAAAGCGCCTTCTTAAGCACAATGAGCCATGAAATCCGGACCCCGATGAACAGCATCATGGGATTTGCCGAGCTGGCACTGGAAGGTGCCAATGTACCTCCGCAGACCAGGATATATCTTAATAAAATAACCGAAAGCACGAAATGGCTGCTTGGGATTATCAACGATGTATTGGATATATCCAAAATCGAGTCCGGCAAAATGGAACTCGAAAATGTCCCATTCTGCCTTGCCGAAGTTTTGTCACGTTGCCAATCCGTGGCACTGCCGTTAGCTCTGGAAAAAGGACTGGAACTAAGAATTTATGCCGAAACACTACCGGCAAACGAAGAAGGAATGCAAAAAAAGTTAATGGGTGACCCGGTACGTCTCTACCAAGTACTTTTAAACTTACTTTCAAATGCGATAAAATTCACCGAAAACGGTGTAATAAGACTATCAGCAATGCCCGATGATGACATCAAGGAGGAATATAGCCTACTTCGCTTTGAAGTAAAAGACAGCGGTATCGGCATGACCCCTGAGCAAATTAGTAAAATATATGACCCCTTCGTCCAGGCCGATTCCAGCACCACCCGTGAATACGGCGGCACCGGACTGGGATTGGCGATTACCAAAAATATCGTTGAGATGATGGGAGGAACCCTGAAGGCAGAAAGTATTGTTGGAAGCGGAAGTACTTTTAGTTTTGAAATAACATTTGATACCACTCTGGCCCCGGCAGAGGAATTTGAACATAAAAAACAGGATGTCATTGAAAAACCATATTTCAAAGGATTGATCCTGCTTTGTGAAGACAATCCGATGAACCAGCAGGTAATGCGCGGCCATCTGGAAAATGTCGGCTTACGGGTTGAGATAGCTGATAACGGCAAAATAGGGGTAGAAATGGTAAAAGAGCGGCTGGTCAAAGCTAAACCACCTTATGACCTCATTATGATGGATATGCTGATGCCGGTGATGGACGGAATAGATGCCGCCCGCGAAATAAAAACTCTCGATGTCCGCAGCCCGATTATCGCTGTTACGGCAAATATCATGACATCGGAAATCGAAAAATACAAAAAACACGGGATGCCTGATTGTCTGGGTAAACCCTTCACTACTCAAGAACTATGGCGGCTTTTACTTAGATACCTACCCCCGGTAAGCAGCCGGGAAGTACCACTTGAAGACCAGACCCAAAACGAAGATGAGCTTCTTAAGGAACTAAAAATGAGGTTTGTCAGTGTCAATGAAGACAAATTTGAACAAATAATTCAAGCCCTTGAAGCCGGGGAGATTGAAACGGCATATCTCCTTGTCCACAGCTTGAAAGGAAATGCCGGATTTATCCGCAAAACCGCCTTACAGCATGCCGCTGCCGATATTGAGGCAATACTTAAAGGCGGAAACTGCGACATACCGGAGGAAAAACTGAAACACTTGGAAAATGAGCTTCAATTAGTACTCGAAGAATTGAGACCCTTGCTCATCAAAGCTTCCGAAGCCGAAACCAAGATAAATGAATCACTGACCGAAGAACAGATATGGGATATATTTGAACGCCTGGAACCGATGTTAAAAAGCCGGGATGCCGACTGCCATGATTTACTCGACGAGATTAAACGAATACCCGGAGCCGGGGAACTTTGTAAACTGGTCGAAAGATGGGAGTTCAAACCGGCAATTAATGCACTAAATGAGCTGAAACAAAGTTTCACAAACAATAATTAATGGGGTAAAAATTATGGAAAAAGCGAAAAAAAGCCGCATTTTAGTAGTTGATGATGAAAATACCAACATCATTATGTACAAACGTATCTTGGGAAAGGATTATACCATTTATGCGGCAACCCGGGGTATAGAGGCAATTGAAGCCGCGGTAGAAATGATGCCGGATTTAATCCTGCTTGACGTTCTGATGCCGGATATGAATGGTTATGAGGTTGTAACTGAACTAAAAAAATCTGAAATAACCAAAGATATCCCGGTTATATTTGTCACGGCGATGACCAGTACCGAAGATGAAATAAAAGGACTGGCACTTGGTGCAATTGACTATATCATCAAGCCATTTTCCCGGGAACTGCTTATCCAGCGGGTTGACATGCACTTAAAACTGCGCCAGTACTATAATGATTTAGAAAAAACGGTCGCCGAGAAGACCGAAACCTTACTTAAAACAATTGATTCCCTAAAAGAAATGGAAGAAAAAGCGCGGGCGGCAAGTACTGCCAAGTCCAACTTCCTAGCGACCATGTCCCATGAAATCCGGACACCGATGAACAGTATCATGGGTTTTACCGAACTTGCCCTTGATAATGAAAACAATGACATCAACCAACTCCGGGATTACTTAATCAGAATCCAAGGAAATACCAAGTTGCTCATGCATATCATCGAAGATATCCTGGATATTTCCAAAATCGAATCCGGAAAAATGACACTCGATAAAGAACCCTTCGACCTGTTTGATGTCATCATGCCCTGCCAATCGGTTATGTATCCGGGGATTATGGAAAAAGGGTTAGAACTAAACATCTACGTTGAACCCTTACCGCAAAAACAATTTCTTGGCGATCAGGTGAGAATCTATCAAATCCTGATGAACCTGATGTCCAATGCAATAAAATTTACCGAGATGGGAACCATCACCCTAAGTGCCGTTGCTTCCTTATCCGACCGCTCGGAAACGGCCATTGTCCGCTTTGAAGTGAAAGATACCGGCATCGGCATGACCCCTGAACAAATCACTACGGTATTTGACCCCTTTACCCAAGGTGATTCCAGTACCACCCGCAATTATGGCGGTACCGGATTGGGACTGTCAATTACCAAAAATATCGTTGAAATGATGGGTGGCAAACTAAATCTTGAAAGTACCCCCGGCGAAGGATCAAACTTTAGCTTTGAAATCGAGTTTGACATCATCGATGCCCTCGATGAAACAACTATTATCGGCACACAACTTTTGGAAAAACCCCATTTTGAAGGTTTAATCCTGGTATGTGATGACAATATAATGAACCTCCAAGTCGCTTGTGACCACCTTGCCAATGTCGGCTTCCAAACCAAAACTGCCGAAAACGGACAAATCGCTGTCGATATAGTCAAGGACAGGATTGCAAAAGGTGAACCACCATTTGATTTGATTTTTATGGATATGTATATGCCGATCATGGATGGTATTGAAGCCGCCAAAAAAATTATCACCCTGAATACCGGAACACCGATAGTTGCTATGACCGCAAACATCATGGCAAGTGATTTGGAAAAATACCGGAGAAGCGGAATGCCCGACTACTTAGGCAAACCCTTTACCTCGCAGGAACTATGGCGTATATTGGCAAAATACTTTACCCCGGTAAGCAGTGAAATGATTGACAGCGATATTTTTGAGCATAACCAAAAAGAAATGATTGAACGCTTATCCGTTGATTTTGCCCGCAAAAACCAAGACACATTCACAAAAATAACAGACGCTATCTTATCCGGTGACTTAAAACTAGCCCACCGCACTACCCATACCCTCAAAGGTAATGCCGGCCAAATCGGACGCCTAAACCTCCAAAAAGCGGCTTCCGAAGTCGAAGTCTACCTAAAAGACGAAGACCAACCCGTACCGGAAGAAAAGTTAAGGGCCCTAAAAAAAGAACTAACCACCGTACTAGATGACTTAAGACCATTACTAACCAAAAATGAAGCCCCCCCCAATAACGAAAACTTGAGCGCAACCCAAATCAAGAACCTATACACCAAACTTGAACCCTTACTCACCGACAAAAACATCAAAGCCCTCGAACTACTCGACGATATCCGCCGCATACCAGGCGCCGAAGAACTAGCCCGCCAAGTCGACGACTGCGACTTCCCCCTAGCAAGCGCCACCCTCACCACCCTCCTAACTCCCAAAAGTGAGGAAGAAACACCTTGACCAAGGGGAAGCAACAAACCCTACCCACCAATGAGTAAGGAAGCAAACCAACTCAACAACCCCTACCCCGCCAATGAGTATGGAGGAAAATGATTCTTGCAGTCGCATTGCCCGCCTTCTAGCGAGAGACAAACTAAATTACAACCCAATTAGGGCACAGCGACGGAAAGAACATTTTCCTCCATACGGAGTAAATCAAATGAACAACAAACTAAAACTAAAACTAACCCTAAAACTAATTATCATCCTATTAACCACAACCCTCACCCCCCTTATTTCCGCATGCCAAAAACCCACTAAAACCCCACCCCCCACCCCCACCTTCACCACCTACCACGACATCCCAGGTATCACCCAACCCGAAATCACCGCAATAGAAACCATCCTGGCAACCCGCACCACCTTCACCTACGGCATGATAGAAAGCACCGAATCCTTCATCGACACCAACAACAAAATAAACGGCGCAACCATCTTCATCTGCGACTGGCTCAGCGAACTCTTCGGCATCCCCTTTACCCCCACCCTCCGCACCGTCGAAGACCTAACCGACCAACTAGCCACCGGCGAAATCGACTTTACCGGCTACTTCATGAACATCCCCGAACGCCATGATACCTTCATCATGACCGATGCCATTGCCCTGCGCCCGGTCAAATACTTCCGCTTAAACGATAGCGAACCACTTGAGGAAATCAGAAAGACCCGCCCCCCACGCTACGGTTTGATTGCCGGCGGGGCAACGACCAGAAGTATCGAAGCAAATGCCATCCATGATTACATCGCGGTCTCTATTAATGAACCAATTGATGCTTACGCGATGATGAAAAATGGTGAAATAGATGCCTTTGTCGGACCGGGAATCATGGAAAATGTCTTTGATAAATATGACGTGACCGCGGACTACTTTGTCCCCTTAATATATGCCTCATCCTCCATTTCGACCCGGAATCCTGAGCTAACCCCCTTTATATCGGCGATTAACAAAGCCCTTGAAGGTAGTGCCCATCGCTATTTAAATGAATTATACAAACAAGGTTATCAGGAATTTTTGAAACACAAACTATACCTTCAATTAACCGATGAAGAGCGGGAATTCATAAACACAACACCCGTTATTCCGTTTGCCGCTTTGTTTAACGGATACCCGACCAGTTTTTATAACACCCGTTATGATGAGTGGCAGGGTATTAGCCACGATGTTCTTAGGCAGGTGGAAGCCATGACCGGTCTTCGCTTTGAAATTATAAACGACAAAAACGCCACCTGGCCGGTTATCCTCGAAATGCTGGAAAGTGGTGAGGCACTGGTTATCTCAGAACTGATCCGCACCCCTGACCGCGAAGGCCGCTTCCTGTGGCCGGAAACACAACTTTTGACTGACAATTTTGCCCTGATATCAAAAGCCGAATTTCCCAATATCACAGCCAATGATGGATATTCCTACCATATTGGTTTCGGGCAGGGTACGGCATATGCGGAATTGTTCCATAGATGGTATCCAAACCACAATAACTATACCGAATATATAAGCTCAGATGCAGCTTTCCTTGCCCTTGTGGATGGAGAGATTGATATGGTCCTTCACTCAACCGCCGGATTAATCAGATTGACCAATTATATGGAAATGTCCGGACACAAAATAAATGTTATCTTCAATAGCAAAATTGAACCCGCTCTTGGTTTCAACAAGGACGCGGCAGTTTTGCGCGCGATAGTGGACAAAGCCCTAAAAATTATCGATACGGATACCATTGCTGAACAATGGTTGCGCCGGACTTATGATTACCGCGCCAAGATGCTAGAAGAGCGTGTAAAGGCGCAAAGACCATGGATAATAACTGCCATAACTGCATTTATTACCATTATCACAGTCCTTGTTCTCACTAATATCAAAACCAGAAAGTCGCGCAGTATAATCGCGGAGCAGGCGGTCAGGCTTGAAGCAATGATGAGTAATATCACCGAAGCGAATGCGCGGATAGAAGCCATCATCAACAATCTACCGGGAGTGGTTTTCCGCCATTATTATGATCCGCCTGATTTTTCATATACCTATGTAAGTGAAGCAAGCAAAGAATTGCTTGGTTTTAGCGCCGAGGAATTAGTTGGGCAAAGCTCGGTAAAATACCTGAATATAATTGATGAAATGGATGCCTTTAATATTAGCAGCATGACCGCCCAGACCCTCGCGTTAGGTATGCCATACGAAAATACTTACCAAATCCAAACCCCTGATGGAAAGAAAAAATGGATTTGGGAGCGGAGCCGTGTCATCGAAAAGAACCCTGATGGGACACCATATTTGATTGAAGGTTATTATGACGATATCACCGAAAGACGGCAACTTGAGGCAGCAGAACACAAAAGCCGTGCCAAATCAGATTTCCTTGCCGTGATGAGCCATGAAATCAGGACACCGATGAACAGTATCTTAGGTTTTGCCGAGTTGGCACTTGGCAGCAATGCCGTCCAACCCCAGATAAAAGGCTATCTTGATAAAATTGCTGATGGAACGAAATGGCTTTTGCATATTGTCAATGATATCTTGGATATATCCAAAATCGAATCAGGCAAAATCGAATTGGAAAAAGTACCCTTTGACCTTCGTGATGTAATTTCCCGTTGCCAATCGGTCATCCTTCCGGAGGTAAAAGAAAAGGGGTTGGAACTTCGGGTTTATGCCGAAATGTCACCGGGTAAAAATCTGTTAGGTGACCCAATCCGGCTCTTCCAAATACTGATAAACCTGCTTTCCAATGCCGTGAAATTTACCGAAAAAGGCGCAGTTGACCTTATCTCCGTGGTCCGTTTATCAACCATGATAAAAGAAACTGATGAGGGTAAGGCACGGGCTTATTTTGAGGTCAAAGACGAAGGAATCGGAATGACCCCGGAACAGATAAAGAAAATATTTGACCCTTTTATCCAAGCCGATTCAAGTACGACCCGCAATTACGGCGGTACCGGGCTTGGGCTTGCCATTGTCAAAAATCTGGTTGATTTGATGGGTGGGGAGCTTCGTGTTGAGAGTACCCGCGGGGTTGGAAGTAAATTCAGTTTTGAAATTGAACTGGATGCAATCGACATTGGTGCTGATTCTGGGGATTATGTCCAGCATGGTATTATTGAAAGACCAAATTTTGAAGGACTGGTTTTGATCTGTGATGACAATTTGATGAACCAGCAAGTAATGAGCGAGCACCTTGCCAATGTCGGGTTAAAATCTGTGGTTACCGAAAATGGTGAAGAGGCCGTAAATAAAGTGCGTGAACAAATGGAAAATAATGAACCTCCATTTGATTTGATTTTGATGGATATCTATATGCCGGTAATGGATGGAATAGAAGCAGCCAAACAAATCAAAGCCTCAGGTTGTATAAGTCCCATCGTTGCTGTAACCGCCAATGTGATGACCGGGGAACTTGAACGTTACAAAGGATACGGGATGTTCGACAGCCTTGGTAAACCTTTTACCTCACAGGAATTGTGGCGGCTCTTGCTAAAATATCTAAAGCCGGTGGAATGGAATGAAGAAAATAAGGAAACAGGTGACTTTGAAAATGAATTGCGGGAAAAATTATTCGTCAATTTTGTCCGCCGGAACCAGACTATTTATCGTGAAATAAGTGAAGCAATCACTGCAAATAATTTTAAGCTTGCCCATCGCCTAACCCACTCTTTAAAGGGTAATGCCGGGCAAATCGGCAAAACAAAGTTGGCTGAGGTTGCCCGTTCGGTCGAATTATTATTAAAAGAGAAACATATTCCGCCGGTGGAAATGATGTCTTTGCTTGAGCTTAATTTATTATCGGTACTTGAGGAATTAAAGCCTGTATTAAAGGATGTGGAAGTAAATGCTGCCCCTCCTGACCTGAATAAAGAAGAAGCAGCGGCTTTATTTTCCAAACTTGAACCATTACTTATCGGAAAAAATATCGAAAGCCTTGAATTAATCGCCGAGCTTAAGCGGATTCCCGGCACCGAGGAATTGGTCCGCCAAATTGATGACTATGATTTCAGCGCCGCTCTTAAGGCACTTGGGGAATTGATGAGATAATGAAAATGAGATTGCGGATCAAGTCCGCAATGACGAATGGGGTATTATATTGAGTCCGCAATGACGAATGGGTATTATATTGAATCCGCAAAAACGAATGGGGTATTATATTGAATCCGCCGATAGCGGAGATGGGGTATAGGAATGAGTAAATTTAAAAGGTTAATGTGTCTCTTTCTTGTTGTGTCGCTTACATCGACCCTTCTATTAGGCTGCCACGAAGTTGTGGTCATCCCAACAGATGAACCCCAAGTTTTTACAAACTACCGTGATATCCCCGGAGTAACACCGGAAGAAATCGAAGCCATCGAAAAAATGCGGGTTGGAAATATCACATTCACTTATGGGGCAATGCTAAATACCGAGGCATTTATTGATTTAAATGGAGAAATGAGGGGTTTCGCCGCTCTTTTATGTGAATGGATGACCGAATTATTTGGCATTCCTTTTATACCAAGGCATTATAGTTGGGCTGGTTTGATTGATGGTCTCGCTAGTTATGAAATAGACTTTGTTGGCAACCTGACTTTAACCGAAGAACGCAAAAAGACGTATTTCATGACTGAAACAGCGATAGCCAACCGGGTCGTGAAATATATGCGTCTTTATGATGCCGACCCCATTTCATTATTTGGCGGAAATGGAAAAACCCCTCATTATGCCGTCCTTAGCGGAACAACGACCGCCGACAGGGTTTTGAGCAACCCTCTCTACGATTTTGAGTTGGTTTATATCAGCGAATATGCCCAAGCATATGAAATGATGAAATCAGGGGAAATTGATGCTCTTATCGCTGAAGGAAACAACGAAACCGTCTTTGAGCAGTATGATGATATTGTGACCGAATACTTTTTCCCGCTAATATATAGCCCGGTTTCGCTGACCACGGGGAACCCGGAACGGGAAGTGATTATTTCGGTCATCCAAAAAGCATTGGAAAACGATGCAACTCTGTTTCTTACCGGTTTATATAAACAAGGAAACAAGGAATACCTACGGCACAAATTTTCTCTGCAGCTCACTACCGAAGAATTTAATTATATCAAGGAAAATCCGGTCGTTTCTTTTGCCGCTGAGCATGATAATTACCCAATCAGCTTTTATGATACCCGTTTGAATGAATGGCAGGGTGTTGCCCATGATGTATTAAATGAAGTAAGCGCTTTTACCGGCTTAGAATTTGTTATACACCATGAAAAAACGGCGGACTTTTACGATTTACTTGAAATGCTTGAAAAGGGGGAAGCCCTGATACTTTCCGAGGTTTTCCGTTCTCCGGCAAGGGAGGGACGTTTCCTTTGGCCTGAGACCGGTTTCATTGAAACCAATCTTGCCTTGATATCAAAGACAGACTATCCTGCTATCAGTATAAGTGATATATATACGCAGAGGGTTGGTTTGCATAAGGCAACTCTGTATGCCGAAATGTTTAACCGCTGGTTCCCAGACCACCAGCTCACAGTTGAATATGACAATCAGGATGTAATGTTTGAAGCTTTGATGGATGGTTTAATCGACATGGCTTTCCAAAGCACGGTAGGACTTTTGCAACTGACAAATTATAATGAATTGCCTGGTTTTAAAGCCAATTTTGTTTTTAGCTACAGCTCTGACTCAACCTTTGGGATAAATAAAGATGCCTTACTTTTTTACTCGATTATTGACAAGGCGATGAGAATAATTGATGTTGACTCCATTTCTGAGCAGTGGATGCGCCGGACTTATGATTACCGGGCAATTATGGTCGAAGAGCGGGCACGGGCACAGTTGCCTTGGGCTGTCGGCGCAATTTGCTTATTTATCCTGATTATTATTATCTTAATCGTCAGCATCATCAACCGCATTTCATTGGCGGCCAAATTAAGTAATGCCAATATCCGTAACCAGACGATTATGAACAACCTACCGGGCGTGGTTTTCCAATGTCTCTATGAACCACCCCAATATCCTTATGTTTTTGTCAGTGCGGGGTGTAAAGAATTGATTGGATATAACCCGGAAGAATTGATTGACGGGACAGTTAATTTTGATAATATCCTGCATCCGGATGATGCCGAAAACATCGTCGGATTTAGTGAGATATTGCTTTCAGGTTTACCATACGAAGCAGTTTTCCGTTTTATTACTAAAGACGGAAAAATAAAGTGGATTTGGGAACGTTGCCGGGTAATTGAATGGAATGCCGATGGCAGCCCCCGTTTACTTGAAGGTTATTATACTGATTATACCGAACGGCGGCAACTTGAAGCGGCAGAGGAAGCCAGCCGGGCGAAAAGTGAATTTGTGGCGGTGATGAGCCATGAAATCCGTACCCCGATGAATAGTATCATGGGTTTTGCCGAGTTGGCACTAGAAGATGACAGCATGGACAAAATCAAAACCCACTTAGTAAAAATCAAGGACAGTATCAAGTGGTTACTTAATATTATCAATGATATCCTTGATGTTTCCAAAATCGAAGCCGGAAAAATGGAGCTGGAATACATTCCCTTTGATTTACAAGATGTAGCCAACCAATGCCAGTCGATGATACTACCTAGTGCCGATGAAAAAGGTATTACCCTTGAGTTCCATACTGATACGATCGAAGGTAAAAGGCTGATGGGTGACCCGCTCCGGCTCAATCAAGTATTGGTGAACCTGTTATCAAACGCAGTCAAATTTACCGATTCAGGCAGCATCAAATTCTCCGCCCTCGTCCGTGACAGCGCGAAGGAAAACAAAACCACCACCATCTACTTCGAAGTCAAAGACACCGGTATCGGTATGACCTCAGATCAAATTGAAAAAATCCTCGACCCCTTTACCCAGGCTGATTCCAGTACGACCCGCAAATACGGCGGTACCGGACTTGGGCTGACCATCATCAAACATATCGTCGAAATGATGGGTGGGACTCCCGTGATTGAAAGTGAGTTAGGGGTAGGTAGTACTTTTAGCTTTGAGTTAACCTTTGAAACGACCGACGCAACCGGAGAGATAGATGATTTCAAGACGAACCTTGTCCTCGAAAAACCCCACTTCAGCAGTCTGGTTCTGGTAGTTGATGATAACCGGATGAACCAGGAAGTAATATGCGAGCATCTTGCCAATGTGGGTATCCGTACCGTGACAGCCGATAACGGCAAACTGGGGATTGATATGGTAGAAGAACGGATGAGAAAGGGTGATTCCCCTTTCGACCTTATCTTCATGGATATGCTGATGCCGGTTATGGATGGAATTGAAGCGGCAACGATTATTTCAAAGATGGGTATCGGCACCCCTATTGTTGCGATGACCGCCAATGTGATGTTGAGTGAGGTGGAAAAATACAAACGGCACGGGATGATTGACTGCCTTGGCAAACCTTTCACATCACAGGAGTTGTGGCGGCTTTTACTAAAATACCTTGACCCGGTTCCCAGCGTATATGCCATCAAGGAAGAATATGAGTTATTTGAGCGGGAAGTGCAAAAAAAATTCCGCATCAATTTTGCCCGGAGTAATGCCAATAAATGTGCCGAAATCGCGGCCGCCATTTTGGCAGGGGACATAAAACTTGCCCACCGGATGGCACATTCCTTAAAAGGAAATGCCGGACAAATCGGTAAAAGTGAGCTTGCCGGTATCGCCGGGACGATTGAAGGGTTGTTAAAAGATGGAAATATACCACCTGCTGATATTATCGACCGCCTTCAAATAGAGCTTGAAGCCGTGCTTTTAGAGTTAAACCCCTTGCTTGACGAAGAAATGAAACGTGAAGAAATAGCCAAAGCAGAGATTCCGGCAATTACAAAAGAGCAATCGCAGGAAATTCTTCAGCGGCTTAAACCCTTGCTGGAAAATAGAAAAACAGACAGTCTTGAGCTGCTCGATGATATCAAACGGATACCCGGAGCAGAATTACTCGCCCGGCAGGTAGATGATTTTGACTTCCGTTCAGCACTTAAGACCCTGGAAAAACTAATGGAGGAGGTGTGATGGTTTGAAAAGTATAAAAACTAATTTTCTAGTCTTTTCCGTAATATTGTTTGCCGTCATCCTCATTGCGGGAAGCATTACTTTTATTCTTTCGATGCAGCGGATTATTACAACCAACCGCTCAAGTGAATTGTTAAAACACTTGGAGGTTGAACGAATTAAGCTTGAAACATATGTTGGTGCCGAAATAGCCATTGTGCTAAAACTGGCGGATTCACCTTTTATCCGGCGTTATTTTGAAAACCCAACCGATATGGAGTTTATGACGATTGCCCACGAAGAAATCGCTTCCTACCGCGAAGCTTTAGCCGGACGTTCAATTTTTTGGATTAATGATATCGACCGGATTTTCCATTCAAATTTCCGGGGCGTGGACAATGAACCTTATTGGGTTGAGAAGGAAAATCCTGACAATTATTGGTATCCGATGACGCTTTATGATACCGAGACCTACAATTTTAACATCAATTATAATCCGGACTTAAACGTAACCAACCTGTGGATTAATGCCCCTGTATTTAACAAGGCGACCCGTAAGCCCATCGGGGTCGTGGGAACCAGTTTTGAATTATCCGGTTTCCTCGACATGATATATCAGGATCATGAAAACCGGGTTGATATATACTTCTTTAATAGTTTTGGCGAAATCACCGGAGCAAAAGATATTGAACTGGTTGCTTCAAAGACATATATCAATGATGAAATCAGATATCAGGGTGACATATTAAAGGTTGCGGCCGGTTTAGGCAGTGGTGAAGAGTTGGTTTTTGATGTGCCGGGAGGTTTGATGTCAATCGGATTGATTCCCGCCCTTGACTGGTATGCAGTCGCTTTTATGTCTGACAGTTTTAGTATTGCTGACTATCAAAACAGCATGACGGCATTGTTTTTAATCGTCTTGGTTTTGGTGGCACTTATTATAGTTATTTTCAATTTTGTTGTTGCAAAGTTTTTAAGCTCGCTGGATAAAACGATGGCTTCCCTTGAAATAGCACGTGAGGATGCCCAGGCGGCGAGCCTTGCCAAATCGGCTTTTCTTGCCACAATGAGTCATGAAATAAGAACCCCGATGAATAGTATCATGGGTTTTGCCGAGCTGGCGCTTGATTCTGACAACCTGACCCAAAACAAAAACTATCTTGCCAAAATAATGGACAGCACAAAGTGGCTGTTAAATATCATCAATGATGTCCTTGATATTTCCAAAATCGAATCGGGGCGAATGGAGCTTGAATTTGTCCCCTTTGATTTGGATGATATTGTTTTCCGCTGTGAATCAATGATTGCCCCCGGTATCAAAGAAAAAGGTTTGAAGCTAGTCGTAAAATCCGAACCGATAAAAGGAAAGAAACTAGTTGGTGACCCGGTCAGGTTATATCAAGTATTGGTCAACCTGCTTTCCAATGCCGTCAAGTTTACCGACAGTGGCACGATTTCCCTCACCGCCCTTGTCCGTGACGACTTTGCCCTCCTTGGGGGGGACACTACCCCTGTTTACTTCGAAGTCTCCGATACCGGGATCGGTATGTCCACCGAACAGGTAGAAAAAGTCACTAAACCCTTTATCCAGGCAGACTCCAGTACAACCCGCAAGTACGGCGGAACCGGTCTTGGTTTGTCCATTGCCATCCATATCATTGAACTGATGGGCAGCAAGCCAAAGATTGTCAGTAATCCCGGTAGTGGCAGCAGCTTTAGTTTTGTATTAAATTTGAAAACAATCGATGCTTTTACCGATTTATCTAATGATAGAAACTTAAGCATTCTCGAAAAACCGTATTTCAACGGCATTGTATTGGTATGTGACGATAATCCAATGAACCAGCAGGTGATTAGCGAACATCTCAGTAATGTCGGTCTTTCCATTGTAGTCGCTGATGATGGAAAAAAGGGATATGATATCATTCGTAAACGGATGGAAGAGCTTTTAGAGCCTTTTGATTTGATTTTTATGGATATCTTCATGCCTGTCATGGATGGAGTTACTGCCGCCGAAAAAATAAGAGAGCTCAAAACCGGAACACCAATTGTGGCAATGACGGCAAATGTCATGAGCGGTGAAATCGAAAAGTACCGCAAAAGTGGGATGACAGATTGTTTGGGTAAACCTTTCACTGCCCAGGAACTCTGGCGTATCCTCCTAAAATATCTGACCCCGGAAACGAGTTTTGTTTTGGATGAAACAGATCAAAAACGCAATGAAAATGTTATGGAAAAAAAGATGATACGGGTTTTTCATAAGCGTAACCAAACAACTTTTGCGGAATTGTCCACCGCTTTAAATAACGGTGATAGGCAGCTTGCCCACCGCATTGCCCATAGCTTAAAAGGTAATGCCGGTCAGATTGGGGAAATGAAGCTTGCTGAAATCGCCGGATCAATCGAAAATATGCTGCTGACCACAACCAACCTATCTGCCGAGCTTTTGAACCGGCTTGAAATTGAGTTGAAAACGGTTCTTAACAAAATTGGGTCATTACATGGAAGTGAGTTGGAAAATAAGGGGGAAGAACTTAACGAAGAGCAAGTCAAAGAAGTATTAACCGAGTTAAAACCACTGCTTGCCAACAAAAGTATAAAATGTTTGGAACTCGTTGACAAAATCCGCCGGATTCCCGCCGGTCTTTTCCCGGATGCGAATGAGCTTGCGGAGCAGATTGACAATTGTGATTTTAAGCTTGCTTCCATAACCCTGAGCAAGTTTAGTGAGAGGTAAACAAATATGGTAAACGAAAAAAAGTACAGCATCCTCATCGTTGATGATGAAAGCTCAAATATTAAAGCCCTGACTTTGATTTTGAGCCACGATTATTCGATTTATGCGGAAATAAATGGCGAAGATGCCATCAAAACAGCCGAAAGTCTGCTTCCAGATATCATCCTATTAGATGTAATCATGCCGGAAATGGATGGATATGAAGTAATTGATGCCCTCAAAAAATCAGAGAAAACCATGGACATCCCGGTCATCTTCATTTCCGGCCTTAGTGATCCCGGAGCCGAAGAGAGGGGATTGGCCCTGGGAGCTGCTGACTATATCATCAAACCATTTTCACCCACAGTTGTAAAACTCCGGGTTGGCAACCAAATCCGGATGCTCAAACAGCGGGTAACTGAGTTTGACCTGCTAAAATACCGGTTGACGGGTAATGCCTTAAATATTGCCCTTTGGGACATGGATAGTATTGATGCTGATTCAACCAATCCGAAAAGCAAAATCACCTTTTCACCTGAGTTTCGTGCGATGCTTGGGTATACTGATGAAACGGATTATCCCAACGTCCTTGAAAGCTGGATAGATAGTCTGCATCCTGAGGAAAAAGAGCTGGCAGTAAAGTCACTTGGAGAACATTTACGTGATAAAACCGGCAAGACACCTTATGATTTGGAGTTCCGCCTTAGACTAAAAAATGGCGAATATCGTTACTTCCATGCCTTTGGAGATACTTTAAGGGACAGTGATGGAACCCCATTAAAAATCGCCGGGGCAATCATGGATGTTAATGACCGTAAGGAAATGGAACGGGAGATTAAATATCGTACTGAGGAAATAAGCCGACGCGATATCTTATTGCAAGCGGTTAACGAAGCCGCCAATGTCTTGTTGACATCGAGTGATTACAAAAACTTTGAGCGTACATTTAAAAGAGGTATGGAAATCATCGGGCACTGCGCTGAAGCTGACTGTGTGGAAATATGGCAGAATAAAGTAATTGACGAAAGTTACCATGCGGTATTACTAAATTATTGGACAGGTGCAAGCATTACCCGTGCAGAAGGCGCGCCTGCTTATTTTGCTTACAGTGATACCGACAACTGGGAAGAGCGGTTATCAAATGGTGAATATATTGGCGGAACTGTTGCTGAGCTTTCATCGGGTGACCGGGTTTTTGCGGAAGCATTTGGTCTTAAGTCGATGCTGGTGATTCCGATAATTATCGAAAACGAGTTATGGGGTTTCTGTTGTATCGACAGTTATAGCAAGGAAAGCCATCTTGGCAGGGAAGAAATCGAGATACTCCATTCCGGTGCTTTGATGTTGGCAAACTCATTTATCCGTAATGACATGGTAACAAATATTTACCATACTTCCAATAAGTTAAAAGAAGCAATGACCAATATCGAAGTAACTGCCCACTGGTACAAGTCCATACTGAATGCCATCCCCCTGCCGGTTTCCGTTACCGACGCTGACCTTAACTGGACATTTGTAAATAAGGCGGTCGAAAAATTCCTGGGAAGAACCGCAGAAGAAATGATTGGAAGCCACTGTGCCCTCTGCCGCGCCAATATGTGTTATACCGATGCCTGTGGTATTGTCTGCGCCAAACGTGGTGAACACCGGACCTATTTCCGGCATGATGCTTCATCGTATCAAGTTGATGTCGAGATTATATATGATACCCAAAATAATGTTGCCGGTTTTATTGAAGTTGTCCAGGATATCACCAAGATTGAAGAATTGGCACAAGACCGGGCAGAAGCAGAGGTAGCAAGCCAGGCAAAATCCTCCTTCCTCGCCAATATGAGTCATGAAATCCGTACCCCGATGAATACCATCTTGGGTGTAACCGAGATTTTACTTCAGGAAGATACGTTGCCGGATTCGGTTGAAGACGGTTTGGACAAAATACATTCCGCATGCAATTTACTTCTTGGCATCATCAACGACATATTGGACTTTTCCAAAATCGAAGCCGGTAAAATGGAAATCCTGCCGATGGAATATGAAGTCGCCAGCCTGATTAATGATGTCACCCATATGAATATGATGCGGATGGAAAGCAAACCAATCGAATTTGAACTATTCATTGATGAAAATATGCCAACAAGGTTGGTTGGTGATGAACTACGTATCAAACAAATTTTGAATAACATCTTATCAAATGCTTTTAAATATACTGATGAAGGTTTAATCACCTTTACGATCGGATATGTGGAAGAGATGCTGCTCTTCATCGTCACTGATACCGGTAGTGGAATGACCCCGGAGCAACTAACAAAACTTTTTGACGAGTATTCCCGTTTCGTCCAGGAAGACGGCCGCCGTACCATCGAAGGAACCGGGCTTGGACTTGCCATAACCCAAAGTCTGTTAGGTTTGATGGATGGAGCGATTGACGTTGAAAGTGAACCGGGCGTCGGCACCAAATTCGAAATCCGCATTCCCCAAGCCAAGGTTGGTAATGAGGTAATCGGTAAGGAGCTGGTCGAAAGTCTCAAACGCTTCCGCTACAATTTCTTGGAAAGGAAAAAGAAAAGCGGGTTTAGCCGTGAACCGATGCCATATGGTAGAGTTTTGGTCGTTGACGATGTTGAATCGAACCTTTATGTGGCGATTGGCCTGATGAAACCATATCATTTAAAAATAGATACAGTCATGAGCGGAAGCGCTGCCTTGGATATCGTAAACAGCGGTAATATTTATGATATTATCTTTATGGATCATATGATGCCGGGTATGGATGGAATTGAAACAACGAAGATTCTTCGTGAATCCGGTTATCAGGGAACGATAATTGCCTTAACCGCCAATGCAGTAACCGGACAGGTGGAAGTATTCATGAAGAGTGGTTTCGATGGTTTTGTATCCAAACCAATTGATATCCGCCAGTTGGATTCCGTGTTAAACAAATTTATCCGCGATAAACAACCACCTGAGGTATTAAAAGCCGCCCGTGAGCAAGCAAAGGATGATTCTGACAAAGAAGAAGCAGGTGAACAGACACGGAACAAGATATTAGTTCAGAAGTCTTTTATCCGCGATGCCCATAAAGGTGTGGAGACCTTGGAAAATCTGCTTAAGGTCGGTATCGAAGAGGAAGAGAGATTACGGCAATTTACGATAACGGTGCATGGAATGAAGAGCGCCCTCCGTAATATTGGCGAAGAAAATCTGTCCGACCTTGCTTATGTATTGGAAAAAGCCGGACGCGAGGGTGATACCGAATTAATCCAGGATCATATCCGTGCCTTTTTAAAGGAGCTTGGTAAACTGCTTGAAAGACTTGAAGCCGATATACCTAAAGCTGATTCGACCGTTGATATTAACGAAATAATTGAAAAACTGGATGCAATTAAAGCCATGTGCGCTGATTATAACCGCAAAGGTGCTTTGGATATCCTCGCGGAAATCAAGTACAATTCCGAAGAAACAAAAGCATTCCTTGAAACAATTTGCGATCATCTGATGCATAGTGATTTTGAAGAAGCCGAAAATACCGCCGAGGCATTAAAAGTTGTCTTAAGCCATGTCAAAGAAACGGCTGTTCCCATCGCGGACATAAAAATTGATGGTTTGGACATAACCAGCGGGTTGGAAAAATTTGGCGGTGACGAAAAGACTTTTATCAAAGTCCTCAGGATGTATAGTGCCAGTATCCGCTCCTTACTTGGTTCACTGGAAATAGTCGATACAGAGTCTTTGCGTGATTATGAAATAAATGTCCACGGTATCCGTGGTTCAAGCTTGGGTGTCCTTGCCGAAAAACTTGGTGAAATGGCGGGAAATCTCGAAGAAGCGGCGAAAGCCGGGGATATACTCTACATCACCGAAAATAACCCTGCTTTCTTAAAGACCGCATGGAAACTGACCGATGAACTGGAAGAAATGTTTACCACCTTTGATGCCCTAAATCCCAAACCGAAAAAGGATAAACCCGACCCCTCTGCCCTGATCCGGCTTCGCGATGCTTGTGATGCTTACTCAATGACTGGCGTGGACGAAGTTATGGATGAGATAGAAGCCTATGAGTATGAAGCCGATGATGGTCTCGCTGGTTGGTTACGGGAGAAGGTGGATTTGATGAAGTTTGGGGAGATCGTGGAGAGGCTTAGTGAGGTGTGTGCTGGGTAGGGTGTTGGAGAGTGGAGGGTGAGGATGTGTGCTGGGGAGGGTATTGAGAGTATGTCCGGAAATGTTCTCTCCGGGCGCTACGGTCTAATTGGTACTGATGTAATTCTTGCCTCGCTAGAAGGCGACCTAAGGCGCCTACGAGAATCATTTCCTCCCATACTTTGAAAAGCAGGTATGGAAGGGCGGTCACAAACCCAGTTTCTTTGGCGACATCGAGGAGTAAGGAACGTCTGCTACGAAGCCACCGGCAAAAGAACTCGCAGTTGCCTTAGGTCGCCTTCTAGCGAGGCAAGAATTACATCAGAACCAATTAGACCGTAGCAACGGAGAGTTTTTGCCGGCGGCTTCGTAGCAGACGTTCCTTACGGAGCTGAACATAGCAACAGATAACTCACAGAGTTAACATAGCAACACATGGAGGTACAAAATGAGTGAAAAACAAAAAAAGATTATCATGATTGACGACGTAAATTACCACCTGTTATCAATTAAAGAAAGATTAAAAGGCAAATATGAATTTTTCCCCGCCCAAAATGTCGAAATCCTCGAAGAAATCTTGGAAAAAGTCCGCCCCGACGTATTTTTGCTTGATTTAAACATGCCTGATGTTGACGGCTTCCAAGTCCTTGAAAAACTAAAAAGCGACCACCGCGTCGCTCAAATCCCCGTAATACTCTTTACCGGTAAAAGTGACAAAAAAAGTGCTTTCAGAGCGATGGAACTTGGGGCGAGCGATTACATTACTAAGCCAATTTCCGACGAAATATTAATAGAAAGCATCGAAAACCAAATCGATATGACGCGACAAATGGCACTAAAACCCATCGTTCTAGCGGTAGATGATGCCCCAAGCATCCTCCAGACGATAAACAATGCCCTGAAAAACCTGTATACCGTATATACAGTACCCCATCCCGAGCTAGTGAGTGAAGTACTCAAAAAAGTCACCCCCGACATATTTATCCTTGACCTGCAAATGCCCAAAGTAACCGGTTTTGAACTTGTTCCGATGATTCGGGAAGACCCACTCCATAAGGAAACCCCGATTGTATTTTTGACTACCGAAGCAACAAACGACAATGTGATGGTTGCCGCCCACCATTTGAGAGTGACCGACTTCTTGGTCAAACCAATTAACGATGAGCTGCTTCGTAACAAGATGGAAACCCACTTGGCAAGCTATATCATTCGCCGCAGCATCAGGAATTTAGGAATCAAATAAGGAGAACACAAAATGAAAATTATATTTGTCGTTGATGATAATGCCACAAATCTCACGACTGCCGAGGAAGCGCTTGAAAAATACTACCGTGTAATCGCGTTATCGTCAGCGGAGCAAATGTTTAAGGCACTTAAGAAATTCAAACCCGATTTAATCATGCTTGATGTTGAGATGCCACAGATGAATGGCTTTGAAGCGATGGAACGCTTGAAAACCAATAGCTCCTATGCTGACATCCCTGTCATATACCTGACCGGGATGAGTGATGATGTAAATGAAGCCCGAGGAATTGAGCTTGGTGCGGTTGACTTTATCTCCAAACCATTTTCCAAGCCGGTTTTACTTAACCGAATTAAAAACCACTTAGAAATCGATGCCCTCATCCGTGAACGTACCCGGCTTTTTGCCCAACAAACGGAGCAATTACTTGAACGTACCCATCAACTGGTAAAGTTGCAAAGTGGAATCGTTTGCACGATGGCGGATTTGGTTGAGAACCGGGATAAAGATACCGGTGGTCACATCGAACGAACATCAACCTATATGCGGATCCTGATTGAAGCAATGTTTGAGCATGAGGTGTATGCCAAAGAAATGTTGAAATGGGACTTGGATGCAATCATTTCTTCAGCCCGCCTGCATGATGTCGGCAAAATCACCATCTCCGATACCATCCTAAATAAACCGGGTAAACTGACCGACGAAGAATTTGATATAATGAAAACCCATTCCAAAGAAGGTGAAGCAATTATTGAGAAAGCAATTAAGCGGACCGGAGATGCTGAGTTATTACAACATGCAAAACTTTTTGCCGCATATCATCATGAACGCTGGAACGGCAGGGGATATCCCTATGGTCTGAGCGGTACCGAGATACCCTTGCACGGACGGTTGATGGCGATAGTGGATGTATATGATGCCCTTGTATCTGAACGTCCATACAAAAAAGCCTTTACCCATGAGGATGCCCACCGGATTATCGTCGAAGATTCGGGACAACATTTTGATCCGTTAATCGTAGATATTTTCACAAAAGTGAATGATCAAATATATGCAGCGAAGTGTGCGGAGGTAGACTAGTGCTTGAACCCAAGAAATACAGTATCCTTGTCGCTGATGATGAAAAAACATATCTTTTGGAGCTTACTAATATTCTGAGTCCCAAGTATGATGTATATGCGGTAAAGAATGGACAGGATGCCATTTCATCAGCAGAGGAACTATTACCTGATGTTATCTTACTTGATATAATTATGCCGGATATGGATGGATATGAAGTAATATATGCGCTAAAAGCTAATGAAAAAACCGCTGACATCCCTGTCATATTCATCACTGGCCTAAGAGATTCAGCAGATGAAGAGCGGGGTTTGCATTTAGGAGCGGCTGATTATATTTCCAAACCGTTCAGCCCGGCAATCGTTGAGCTTCGCATCCGTAATCAAGTCGAAATACGTGAAAATCTCCGTCGGATTGAGCATCTCAGCCTGACTGACCAGTTGACCGGTTTACCTAACCGCCGTTGCTTTGACGCCCGCCTAAAGATTGAATGGGGTATCGCCCAACGGGAAAGATGGTCACTCAGTCTTTTGATAATCGATATCGACTTTTTCAAAGAATATAATGATACATACGGTCACCAACAAGGTGATACTGCCTTATGGTCTGTTGCCGCAACTTTGAAAAAAACTATTAAACGTCCCAGCGATTTGGCAGCCCGCTGGGGTGGTGAAGAATTTATTGTACTTTTACCCAATACTGATGCTGAGGGTGCCATCGAAGTCGCGGAACAAATCCGCAAAACCATCGAAAATATGGAAATTCGCTGCATTAATGGCTCAGTAACAAAAGTGACGGTCAGCATTGGTGTAAATACTTGGACAAAAGATGATAATTTCAGTAATGATAAATTTATTTCCGGTGCAGACAGAGCGCTTTATGCCTCAAAAAATGGGGGGCGGAATCAAGTTATGCATTTCAAAGGATAAACTACTTAAGAATCTTCGAAACTGCCAGTACTATCAGCACCACCCCACTGAGCCAAGAAAAGTTGAACTTGGCGAAAATGCGGCTACCAAGATGGTGTCCGAACATCAGAAAACCGACATTTGTAAGAAGTGACCATAGGATTAGGGCAGTTGCATTCACGGAAACTAAGGCCGCCCCAAATCCAACCGCGATACCATCAAACGATAACGATAATGCAAGCAAAACCGCTTCCGATGATGATAAACTCTTTGATGAGTCGATATCAGCGGCTTCGGGGTCGGCATATACATTTAAAACAAACTTAAAATTAAGCAGGGAGCCATTAAACTCCCTGCTTAATTGATTATGCTTCCTAATTATTGATTTCGTGATACTATCTAAGAGCTTGATTACCCCGATAGCGAATAAAACGACAAAAGCCAAAGCAACAGTTAACCCGGAAGGCAGATAAGGTCTCAAGATTATTCCCGTGAAAAGAGCAAAAGCAGTAACTCCGGTACAGATTAGATTGATAATGAGGGCAGAACGAATAGGTATCTTGGTTTTATTTGCCCCATAGGCAAAACCAGCGGTAAGAGCATCAAGAGAAAGAGCCGAAGCAACCAAAGCTGCTTCCAACAAAATTAATATCGTAACGTACATTATGTTTCCACATCCTTTCGTCGTGCTATAATACTATGCTCACAAAGGATGTATTGTGAATATTTGAGTGAGTAAGCCAGATAGTAAACTCACGCAGTCGCCTCAAGCCGCCTTCTAGAGAGGTAACACATACATCAGTACGAATTAGGCGTTAGCGACGGAGAGAGTTTACTATCTGGCTTACGGAGTAAAACTATTCAAAAAACCCGCAACCTCTCAGTCGCGGGTTTTATAAAATTCATCTAAATCTTACAGAAGTGAAAACATTACAGTAACACCAGCAAATACAATAGCAACCGTAGACGCAAGAACCATAACATTATTAAATGACGGACCTGCCGTATCCTTAAGCGGATCACCAACAGTATCACCAATAACGGCTGCCTTATGCTGTTCACTACCTTTACCGCCGTAGTTGCCACGTTCGATAAACTTCTTCGCATTATCCCAAGCACCACCGGAATTTAGCATAAATACCGCCAATGCGAAACCAGAAAGAATCGTACCGGAAAGGAAACCGACAACACCAGCTGCGCCTAACACAATACCGGTTACAATCGGTGTCACGATAACGAGTACAGTAGGAGCAACCATCTCTTTAAGTGCACCACGTACGCAAATATCAACACAAGTGTCATATTCCGGTTCGGCCGTACCTTCCATCAATCCTTTAATTTCCTTGAATTGACGGCGGACTTCTATAACAATACCTTGAGCCGCCCGTTGAACAGCAGTCATGCAAAGACCGGAGAAATAGAATACCATCGCCGCGCCACACAAGAAACCGATTAAAACAGGCGGGTTAATAATGGATAGATTAAGCTCTGCACCCCGCTCCTCTACCAGATACACGTAGTTTACCAATAATACAAGCGCCGTAAAGGCATTGGAACAAATAGCAAAACCTTTTCCGGTAGCTGCCGTGGTATTTCCTAATGAATCAAGAGCATCGGTACGCTCGCGTACATCAGCTCCCAAGTTGGCCATTTCTGCTATGCCACCGGCATTATCCGCAACAGGACCAAAGGCATCGGTAGCGAGGATGATGGCATTCGTTGAAAGCATGGCTACAGCGGCAAGACCGATTCCATATAATCCGGCAGTAAAACTCGCATTGCCGCCGGAAGCGAAAAACGCAATCAATACAGCAACTGAGATAGTTAATATTGGTCCGGCAACGGACTTCATGCCAAGGGCTAATCCGCCAATTAAAAGTGGCGCTGAACCGCTATTGCTTGCTTCGGCTAATTCACGGGTTGGTTTGCTTGCATCTGATGTGTAGTATTCTGTTATGTAACTGACTACGAATCCGGAAATTATACCAACGAGAACCGCGGCATAAATACCCCAAGTGTTATCCTGCATCAGTTTATTATCAGAAATGCTGGAGATATAGTATATGGCAGGCAAAGTGATAATTGCCGCAAGTCCACCGGCAACGTAAACGCCTTTGCGCAAAGTGTTAAGCAGAGTATTTTGGTCGGCTTTTTCCTTCGTTTTAACAAAGAATGTACCAACAATTGACATGAGGACACCGATTACGCATACAATAATCGGAAGCAACATTCCGGGAACATCATATCCGGCATAGATACCCATGGCAACAGTTGCAACAAGGGCACCAGAGTTCGATTGGTGAAGATCAGCGCCCATCCCGGCAACGTCACCAACGTTGTCACCAACATTGTCAGCGATAACAGCAGGATTACGGGGGTCGTCTTCGGGTATACCGGCTTCGACTTTACCAACCAGGTCGGCACCAACGTCAGCGGCTTTAGTAAAGATACCACCACCAACACGGGCAAATACTGCTACAACAGAAACACCCATTCCGAATGTTATCATGGTTTGGGCAATAACTTCCGCCGGGGCATTAAACACATATCTTAATATCATGTACCAGGTGATTGTTTCGAGTATCTGGAATCCGTTAACAAAAAAGCCCATAACAGCTCCGGATGAAAAAGCAACGCCAAGCGCTTTGTTTAAACTTTCAGTCGCAGCCTCCGCAGTCCGGACATTTGCTCTTGTGGCAATCTTCATTCCGATAATTCCGCAAACAGAACAGATGAAACCACCTGATAAGAAAGCGAACGGTGTGAACGGGTTAACAAACCCTGAGTACCAATCAATAGATCCTCCATTAGCGTTTAAAATGGCGGGTATGTAAGCAAGTGCTGCCAAAACCACGAACAAAATACCAAAGAAAATGGCAACTGTCGTATACTGGCGTCTGATAAAAGCATCTGCGCCTTTGCGTATGGCTCCGGCAATTTTTTTCATAGTTTCATTGCCTTCAGGGTAGCTAAGTACTTTACGTGTCTGCATAAAGGCAAAAATCAACCCTGCAGCAGCTCCAATATAGCCAACCCAAAATAAATGTTCAATCATTGTGAATCTCCTCCATATAGTATATTAATTTGCAAACATCTATTATCATATCACAAGTCAAATAAAAAGAAAAGATAATATTGCTTATATTAAATAAAAAGTTTTTATGGTATAATAAAAAACATTCTATACCACAGAAAGGAACCCACCATGATCAAAATCACCTTCCTCGGTGCCGGAAGCACCATTTTTGCCCGTAATGTATTAGGGGATTGTATGTGTACCCCCGCCTTAAGGGATGCAGAAATCGCCCTTTATGATATCGATGCCCGTCTTTAGGAATTAGCACCATAAATCTTTAGGAGCACATGATATACCAGAATCCCCACAACCGCCTGAAAATAAGGCTTTTTTTATTGAAAAAAACACTTGCAAAAAAAGTTTTTCCATGATATAATAATGGTGTTAGTGGTGCAAGCTCGAAATCATGGACAGGAGGAGAATTCATGGCTTATTTCCTGAAGAAAACAAAACAGGGCAAAAGGACATACCTTGCCATATATGAAAGTTTCTACAGCCACAAAAAGAAAGGAACCGCCCACAAATGCCATAAATCCCTCGGTTCCATTGAAACCCTTCTGGAAAACGGAATTGATGACCCGGTTTCCCATTTCCAGAAAGAAGTTGATATCCTGAACAAATCAAAAAAAGCCGAAGGCGTGAGAAAAATATCAGACCGCTCCCCGGTACTTTACATGGGTTATTTCCCATTGAAAAGTATCTTAAGAAAGCTGGACATCAAAAAATATGTGGATTATTTCAAGCTTACCAATGATTTCAGGTATGACCTCAGCGAGATGCTCTTCTCCTTAATCTACGCCCGGAGTGTCAACCCGTGCAGCAAGAACAGGACCTTCCACGAAGTTCTTCCGAACCTCCATGAGCATTATGATTATTCATACGACCAGTTGCTGGACGGCCTTTCTTTCATCGGCAGCAATTATGAAAAGTTTGTCGAACTGTTTACCCACCAGGTGGACAGCGTATATGGCGTGGACATCAAAAAGACCTACTTTGACTGCACGAACTTCTATTTTGAGATTGACAGGGAGGATGATTTCCGTAAAAAAGGACCGAGCAAGGACGGTAAAAAAGACCCGATCGTGGGACTCGGGCTACTGCTCGACAAAAACCTTATACCCATCGGAATGAAGATGTATCCCGGCAATGAATCAGAAATGCCAAAACTCAAGGACGCAATCACCCATTTGAAAAAGCAGAAAAACATAAGCGGGAAAACGATCCATGTGGCGGATAAAGGACTTAACTGTGCGGAAAACATCGCTTTCTCAAAAAAGAACGGGGACGGCTACCTGTTTTCAAAAACCGTCAAGGGCCTGTCCGAAAAGGAAAAGGTCTGGGTTCTGCTTGAGGAAGGCTTTACCGAGGTGAAGGACAAGAAAAGCAAAAAGGTTTTATATTCCTATAAATCCTGCATAGACCAATTCCCATATACGGTGGAGCATAACGGAAGAAAAGTTACCGTAAAGCTTACCGAGAAAAGGCTTGTCACCTACAACCCCACCCTTGCCGCCAAAAAGAGGTTCGAAATAAACAGGATGGTGGAGAAAGCCAAATCCCTGACCATGTCAAAAGCAAAGAAGAACGAGTATGGCGAAGCGGGGAAATATGTAACTTTCACTGATTCAAAAGGTGAAAAAGCAGTCGTGGGGTTAAATCAGGATGCCATTGACAAAGACCTCAAATTTGCCGGTTACAATCTTCTTGTGACAAGCGAGACTGCAATGGGTGATAAAGACATATACAATATCTACCATAACCTGTGGCGTATAGAGGAATCCTTCAAGATAATGAAATCCGACCTTGACGCCCGTCCGGCTTTTCTCCAAAAAGAGGACTGTATCAAAGGGCATTTCCTTGTATGTTATCTTACGGTGCTATTGGAACGCATCTTTCAGTTTAAGGTCTTGAAGGATTCATATTCAACCACGGAAATTTTCCGTTTTATCAAGAATTTCAAGGCAATCAAGGCCGACGGCAGGTACATAAACACAACGACCCATTCCGATTTCATCGAAGAACTGGCTGATTATTGCCGGCTTCCGCTGACGAATTATCACTTATCGGAAACGCAGATAAAGTCAATCTTTAACTATAAAATCTAGCTCGCCACTGGTTAATCCGGTTTATGTGAAGTTGGGGATATCATATCAAGATTTCTCCGCAAGGAGAAATTTCCTTAACAAAAGAGGCTGTTGTAGCATTTTACAACAGCCTCACAAATTTCAACTAGCACCATTTTTGAAAGCTGGATACCAAAGACAGGTACTATTGTCCCTTTCAATATTTACCTATCTGTAGTATACTTGTATATATTTGCAAAATCAATAGATAAATAACATACTTCGATGTAAAGGGTTGCGTATCTTATGGTTCAGTGGCTTGATGAAAATATGATTTCACATGATGTATATATATTAAGTTGTGATGAGTATACTCGAAAATACGATATCACTAAAAGTAAGGTTGCGGTATTTGCTCATCTCTATTATGAGGAATTGATATCATTTTGCTTGACTTATTTGCAAAATGTGCCGGAGGAAATTGATATTTATATCACAGTTATATCTGATAAAATGAAAAAACTGATTGAAGATCAGATGAGTTTAAGAAGCGCAAAAAAATATAACATTATTATCAAGGAAAATAGAGGGCGCGATATAAGTTCGCTATTAGTTGCCTGTTGTGAAATAATAAGAAACTATGATTATATATGCTTCATTCATGATAAGGGTGTATCTGGATATAATACGCAGGAAGATATAAACATATGGTTAAATTTGATGTGGGATAATTTATTAAGAAGCCAGAGCTTCATCTATAATATAATTAATAAATTTGACGATGATGATAAAATTGGCTTTTTTATGCCCCCACACCCATATGGAAAAGTGATTAATTATGCCTTCACGGATGGATGGGGAAGTAATTATGAAAATGTAGTAGAGTTATCCAATAAATTGAATTTGACAATTGATATAAGAAAAGATTTGCATTCATATTCGCTAAGTACTGCTTTTTGGTGTAAAACGGAGTCACTAAACAAGTTATTTATGAAAGAATGGCGATATGACGATTTTCCGAAGGAACCACTTCCTCTGGATGGCTCTATAAATCACGCAATTGAAAGGATTTTATCTTATGTAGTTATGGATGCCGGATTTAAAGTCGCAGTATTAATGAATGATAATTATGCGGCGGCTCAGTATTTAACTATGCACAATTTATTATGTATGTCTTTTAATATATTCAAATACTTTTCAATTACAAATATAAATCAATTAGTAGATTCACATGCAAAAATTTGCAAATTAATTAGTTATACAAAAAACTGGAGCAGCATTCACATATATGGTGCGGGGGAAATAGGTTTAGAATGCAGTGTTCTGCTAAGACACTTGAAGATTTGCATACAGGGTTTTGTTGTATCTGACGGTCATAAAAAAACAAACATATGTGTAAATCATCCTATTTATGAGTTGAGTGAAATAAAAGAGAATTTAAAAAATGGTGGTTTGATTTTAGCTTTAAATGATAAAAATATGGAAGAGGTTCTAAAAATATTGGTTATAGAAGGAATTAACGATTATTATATATATTAAGCGTTTGCAAAATCGGAGTATAAATGCGTAAATATCACCAAAAATTAATTCTTGAGTTATTAGTAACATTGCTTGAAACGACAAATGAAGCACAGAGATTATCTTCAACCAATCTTCTTGCCGATTGCCAGGAAGTTGCGATCGAGATAGGTAGTCTTATTGAGCAGTTAGAAGGGGAAAGTCATGTTATTGTAAAATACTTGGAGGAATATTGCGAGTTACTTTATCAAGCAAGCCTTAAAATAAACGAGACGATAGATAATCAGAGTGTTTTCAATAAATTGCATAAGCTTCTTATAACCATATCTAATAGTGTTAAATATGAAGTTAAAATCGAACTGGAAGTCCTCTTTTTACCATATAAGGCAAGCATGTGGGATTCTCTTGAATCAATTTGGTCAGCCGCGAAAAATGACCCCGGCAGTGATGTTTATGTAGTACCCATCCCCTTTTATGAAAAAAATGCTGATGGAACATCAGGGCAGGTACATTATGAAGGTGGTGAATTTCCGGATTATGTACCGATAGTTAATTGGAAGAGCTACAATATTGCCGAACGTTATCCAGACATTATATTTATTCATAATCCATATGACAATAGTAACTATGTAACCAGTGTATATCCGGATTATTATTCTGAAAAATTGCGAAATTTTACCGGTATGTTAGTCTATTGTCCATATTTTGTAACAGGTGATGAAATCGAAGAACATTTTCTCGTTTTGCCGGGAACTATTTATTCTCATAGGATAATAACTCAGTCGAATGTTATCAAAAAGGAATATTTAAAGAAATATATATTATTTGAAAAAGAAAATAATTGCATCGGTATGTTCGGTAGGGCAGATGATAAGTTTTTGGCTTTAGGAAGCCCGAAATTTGATGCAGTACTTAATAAGAGACGCAACGAATTTTCTATTCCGGATGAATGGAAGACACTCATTAAAAAAGCTGATGGGTCAACTAAAAAAATAGTCTTATATAATACTACAATCGCCGGCTTGTTAAATGGCGATGAAAAAGTATTAAATAAATTACGTCATGTATTTAATTGCTTTAAAAATAATCAAGAAATTGTTCTTTTATGGCGACCCCATCCCATGAGTATTTCTACCTGTAAATCAATGCGTCCAAAACTGTTGAGTGAATATCTGGATATTGTCAAAGCTTATAAAAAAGAGGCCTATGGTATATATGATGATTCGTCGGATTTGCATAGGGCAATAACGGTTTCAGATGGTTATTATGGCGATTTAAGTTCGCTGGTATTCATGTATGGAATCACAGGAAAACCTATCATAATTCAAGACATAGAAAATCTAAATAAAACTAAAACAATTTCGACAACGGAGTTATCCAATAATGTGAATGGGAATGTATGGGGATTTGACCGGTTTTCAGATGGATTATATAAAATGGATTTTGAAAATGATATTGCCGAATTAGTAGTTTTTAGTGACGATATGCCCCAAATGGCAGGTAGAGATTATAATGGCATAAGGTATCAGAAAACACACTGTATAGGTGATAATATCATTTGCATACCATTTCACTTAAATAAATTGCTTGTATACAACAATCTAACAAAAAAAGATACAAGAATTTCATTAGCTAATGAATATTCCTCTGATGTTGATGGTAGTTTTGGTTTATTTCTAACAGTTAATTATAACGAAAAAATATATTGCTTCGGAGCATTTTGCAAAGCGATAGTTGTATTTGATATTAATAGTTTTGAGGTTGAATATCACACTATTATTTTTGAGCAAATAGGACTTTATATAGATACAGGGGAATATGTGAAATATCCATTATATATAAGCGAGTGTGATGAAGATGGGAAAATTACAATAATTATGAGAGATTTCCATTATATTATCCGCTATTCATTATTAACTCAGGAAATAGAGTACTTATCACTCAATCCACTTCCACCAAAATGTATTTTGGCAACGATAAATGAAAATATAGTATGGATGATTTCTATTAATTATGATAAATTGATTATGTATAATACAAAAACGAATGAGACAAGAGAGTATTTAATACCATTTGATAGAATAAATTACACGGATAAAAAATATATTTTTGGAAATATTAGTGCTTTTGAGAATTATTTGTTGTTGTTTCCGAATACCAGCGATACAATTCTTAGATTCGATATGGAGTCACGAAATTTTAGTGAATATAGTATGCCTGTATCAGATAATTATAAAGAAAATAATTACAAATGGTTTGAGGTAAGACATCAAGGTAATATGGTATTGGCATATTCATATTTTAATCAAACGTTATATGAAATGGACAAGATATCCGGAGAGGTTAAACCTCACAAATTTGCTTTGAATAAGCAAAGCGCAAAGAAGTACTTCAAAAATTTTTTGGAAGATAAAGAAGATATTGTTTTCGAACATGATTTGGGAAACGTCGCAGATTTTTTTGTGGCAGCAATAGATGGTATCAATGAAAAACGAAAAAATAGATTTCTAGAATACAGCGCAAATAAAAATGGTACTGCCGGGCAGATTATTTATGAACGGATTCGAAAAGAGGTACTTGGTTGAGTCACGAAAATAAGTATATTACCCCATACGAAAACAAGGGATTTTGTTGTTGTTGCGATAGAGATGTTTTATTCAAAACTGAAAACGTATGGTATAGGGATTACTATAAATGCTCGAATTGCGGAAGCATACCGCGACATAGAGCGATTATGCATATTATTGAAACCTTATATCCTGACTGGGAGGGTGCATATATTCATGAAAGTTCTCCGAGTGAAGGGGGAGCAAGTGCAAAAATAAAAAGATTATGTAATAACTATATTGCATCCCAATTTTATATGGGTAAGAAACCGGGTGAATATGAAGGGTTGTTTAGGAATGAAGACTTATCAAATCAATCATTCGATAATGAAATATTTGATATGGTTGTGACGCAAGATGTCCTTGAGCATGTGTTTAATGCTGAAAAAGTATTTTGTGAGATCGCGCGGACACTAAAACCAGAAGGATTTCATATCTTTACAGTTCCTCTTGTAAATAAAGAAAAGCCGACTGAAAAAACAGCAGAGATCAACAAAGATGGTACATTGACATATTTCACCCCGCCAGAATATCATGGAAACCCTATTGATTGCAATGGAAGTCTCGTGACTTATAAGTGGGGTTATGATATTGTTGATATAATTCAAAAATCATGTAATATGGTTAGTGAGATATATACATTGGATGATATAGGATTAGGTATTAGAGCTGAATATATTGATGTAATTGTAAGCCGAAAACAGTAAGGCAACAATTTTTGATATACTATCAATCAAAGAACAAAGGTTTTTTTATGAAAAATGAAACACCACTCATATTTTCATTATACCTCCCCCAATTCCATGCCATCCCGGAAAATGATGCATGGTGGGGCGAAGGTTTTACGGATTGGGAGAATGTTAAAAGAGCTCTTCCATTGTTCGATGGACATAATCAACCGCGCATCCCTTTTAATAATAACTATTATGACTTGAAAAATACAGATGAGCTATATAGACAATCATTACTAGCCACAGAATTCGGGGTTGGTGGTTTTTGCTTTTATCATTATTGGTTTGAAGGTAAAAAACTGTTAGAAACTCCAATAGAAAACTATCGTGATGATAAAAGGATAACTCTCCCTTATTTTTTGTGCTGGGCTAATCATACATGGCTTAACTCATGGGGAGCGCCTAGGGTGCAGGATGAAATACTGATAAAACAAAGATATGGAAATGAGGAAATTTGGGAACAACATTTCAATTATTTGCTCGACTTTTTTAATGACAGCAAATATATGAGGATAAACGATAAGCCGGTATTTATGATTTACATGCCACATGATATACCACGTATTGAAAAAATGATTACTATGTGGAATAAGAGCGCAATAGAAAACGGGATTGATGGTATTTATTTCATCCAAATGAATACTTTTGCCGGGGTAGACCATCGTACCAATCTGTATGACGCGATCGTTGATTTTGAACCACTATGTACATGGGGTGGAAAGGGGAATATGGTTTCTGGAACCTTAACAGTCTATGATTATGACTTAATTTATGAAGAAATATTAAACCGTACTAATAATAGAGAAACGCGGGTGTTTCATGGTGCATTTCCAGATTGGGATAACACAGCAAGAAAAGGTATGTGGGGGGCGTTGGTAGAAGGAGCAACCCCGGATAAATTCGAAAACTATATATTTGCACTTCTTAAAAAATCACATATTGAAAAAAATGAGTTATTATTAATCAACGCATGGAATGAGTGGGCAGAAGGCACTTATCTTGAGCCGGATGAAAAAAATGGAACGGCTTATCTTCAAGCGATAAAGAACGCATTAAAATCTTTTGATAGTTGGAAGTTAAAACAAGAGTTGGAATCAATAAAATCAAGTGACAGGTTATTTTATAGAAAAACATATGACGCATATGATTTGACAGCTAAATGGTTGATAAGTGAACTGGATGGACTTAAAATGATAAAGTATTTCGAAACTACAAAATTCGCCAATCTAGCAATTTATGGAGCCGGGAATTTAGGGATGGCACTAATAAAAGCACTGGAAGACAGCAAGCTTAATATATGTTATGTTATTGATAAAAATGCAAAGTTTTTGGAATTTAATAAACATATGAGGCTCGTTGGTTTGCACGAAATCATGGGATTGGAATCTGTTGATGCAATAATTGTCACAGTGGTTAATGGATTTTATGATATATACCATGACATAAAAAGTACAGGTACTGAAGCAGAAATTATATCTATCAACGCAATTATTGAGAGTTTGTAAAGGGAAATATTATTGAAAGTATTGATGATTTCTGAGGTTCATACACACCCACAAAATGCTGGAAATAGGCAGTATATATATCATGAATGCTGTTTTATGAAGAGTATGGGTTGGCAGATTGACTATTTATATTGGGGAAGTCGGCTGGATGCCAATGTGGATGAAATGAAAACCTTTTTTGGCGAAAAGAATTTTCATTTCGTAAACTTGGCTAATAGAAGCATTTACTCCCAAATAAAACGTGAAATACGCAATAGATTAGATAAATATGGCGTATCCAAGTTGATAGCATTAAAATATGAACCGGACGAATTATTTTATGAGGACATAGGTAGAAAAGTTGCTGAATTGCATCAGATATATCAATATGATATTGTATGGTTGCAGTATTATGGACAATCAAAGGCATTTGATTATATTGATAGTAGAGTATTAAAAGTAATTGATACACATGATAAATTTGCTAATCGAAATAGAAAATTTCAAAAAAAATTTAAGGTGCCGGAATATATTTATCTATCAAAAAAGGGAGAAAAGAAAGCTTTATCACGAGCAGATATGGTAATTGCAATTCAGGATTACGAAAAAAAGTATTTTGAACGATTACTAAGGGGAACCAATACAATTGTTAAGTGTATCGGTATGTTAGCAAAAATCAATAGAGTTCCACAATGCAATGCAAAAAATTATGGATTTATCGGTGCTGGTAATGTACCTAATACAGTAGGAGTTATGTGGTTCATACGAAACGTTTTACCAATTATTAAGAATAGTGTACCCGACAGCAATTTTGTTCTTGCGGGGGGAGTATGTAACAATATACCAAAAGGTAATTATTATTATATGGGAACGGTGGATAATATTGAAGATTTTTATAGTAATATTATTGTTGCTGTAAATCCAATCCAAATAGGAACCGGTTTAAATATTAAAAGTATTGAAGCAACCTCGTTTTTGAAACCATTAGTAACTACAACTATAGGATCAAGGGGTATTGAAAATAATGAACAATTTGTAATTGGTGATACTCCTAGTCAAATGGCAGATTTGATTATAACACTATTATGTGATGAAGAAAAGCGAACCAGAATGTCAGTTGCAGCAGAGGAATTTATAAATATGTATAATGATAATAGTCGAAGAGTCTTCAACGAAATAGGGAATCTTTTATGAATACATTTCTTATAGTGACAATTATATTATTGGCAATTATTCTTGTTCTAATGTGGTTTATTGGGGTACTAATAAAGGCACTTAATGATTTAAATATTCATAATGGTAAATATAAGCGAAACTTCTATATTTTATATGAATGGCTGAATAAAAAAAGATCTAACGCCAATTTTATTTTGAATGAGCTAGAAAAAAATGAGATAAGCAGTGTCGCTATTTATGGGTATCATTATCTTGGATTACAATTATATAAAGAACTATTACAAAGCGATATAGAGGTAAAATGTTTTATTGATAGAAGAAAGGTTCATGTCAACTCTGGTGTGCCTATCATTACTGAAAATAATTTACCAGATGTTGATGCTGTAATTGTAACAGCAATATCAGATTTTTTGGTAATAAAGGAACGTTTGGTTGGAAAATGTAAGATGGTTGTTTCACTGGAGGATCTGATATAGGTATTTATATATGGAATGTAAGGTAGCAGTTTTGCTGGTAAATTATAATGGCGAAAGATATATAAGTCAATGTGTCGAAAGCATAAGAGCACAATCTTATAAAAATTTTGATATAATTCTTGTTGATAATCATTCAACCGATAAGTCTATTGACATAATTATGAATCAATACCATGATGTAAAACTTATTAGGAGATACAAAAACGAGGGTTTTGCTTTTGGAAATAATGTTGGCATTCGATATGCAATACAAAATGGATATGATTATATATTATTGCTCAATGTAGATACGGAAGTTGATAAAAAGTTGATAGAAGTGTTATTAAAATACGCTTCAAATGATACCGCAGTCATTCCTATCATTTATAGTGATAGGACTCATAATAATGTTTGCTATGCGGGTGGATATCTAGATTTAATTACCGGATTGGCAGACGGTGCTTATCTAAGGCATGCTAATAAAATATCAGATGTAACCTTTATGTCAGGCTGTTGTATGCTGATTCATAAAAATATATGGCATAAAATTGGAGATTTTGATGAAAAGTATTTTCTATACTACGAAGATGTAGATTTATGCTTGAGGATGACTAATCATCATGTAAAAATGCTCTATGTTCCAGAAACGTGGGTATATCATAAGGTGGGATTCCGTGGTATGAGAAAGCATGAGGTATATTATATGATGCGAAATCAATTATATTTCATGAAGAAATTTAAAAAGCAAATAAAATTAAGTCTCACCAAAACAATCTATAAAGCAATAAAAGAGAAAGTAATATTTGCCAACATCTATTATTACCCATTTAGGAAATATGTTATTTTAGGCATTTGGGATTTTATTCTAAAGAAGATGGATTGCAAACAATTTATTTAAAGGTGATAAGATGATTAATGTTATTTATATGGTAAGCATAATATTGATTACTGTGATATCAGTGATATATATTATTTATCAAAACAAGCTTATCAAAGAAGCAATTTACTTTAGCCAAAAACAAACACGATATTTTAATCTTATGGTCAGGTGGTTTACAAACAAGCAATATGGGAATGATGTAGGGCAATACTTATTCGAAAAAGGTTACAAAACAGCGGCAATTTATGGTATGAATTATGTAGGCGAATGTTTGCTAAGGGAGTTAGAAAATAGCAATATTGAACTAAAATATGTGATTGATAAGGTGGTAATTAAAGCCGAAGAAGGTATTCGGGTCTGTTCATTAATGGATTATTTAGAAGATGTTGACGTGGTAATTGTAACAGCTTTGTTGAGTTATGATGAAGTGTGTGGTTCATTGAAAGAAAAGCTGGATTCTGATATATTATCCATAGAAGACATTTTGGAGGATTAGGGTCATCAAGTGGTAAATCTAGTTGACTGTAGTATTGAGGAATTTTATTCTCACATAAAAGGTAAAGCACTTATATGTTTTGGCTCTGGTGCTATACTTGATTTATTGTGTAACCAATATATTGGCATTATAGAGCACATTGACTATATCATAGATAATAATGAACTAAAAGCAGGAAAAACAAAGGAAATTGGCAACCGGGTGTTTCAAGTTACATCATACAGCAAATTCATTAAATTATTTCCCTGCAAAGATATGGCAATTCTAATTACAACATCACTTGAGTTTGCCGTAGAAATAAAAAGACAATTGGATAATGAAATATTATTTGATGGAATGGATTGCTATGTTGGTGTTATATTTGAGAAATACCGTTCTAAAGTACAGGACTTAGTATTAACAAAAGGGGATAAGCAAAAGATACCTAAGCACATTCATTACTGTTGGTTTGGGAGCAATCCTATTCCTCCCCATTTAGAAGCTTGCATTGTATCGTGGCAAAAATACTGTCCTGATTATGTAATAACCAGATGGGATGAAAGAAATTATGATATTTCAAAGAATCTTTATATGAAACAGGCATATGAGGAAAAAAAATGGGCTTTTGTTCCTGATTATGCACGGCTTGATATCATATATAATTATGGTGGTGTCTATTTTGATACAGATGTAGAGCTATTAAAATCTATTGATGATTTGCTATATGACGAGATGTTCTGTGGCTTTGAGTCACATGATTTCATTGCCCTTGGATTAGGTTTTGGAGCGATTCGGCATCATTTTTTTATTGAAAAACTGTTAGATAAGTATAACGATATAAAATTTATTAATGATGATGGTACATTGAACATGATCGGAAGCCCGATCTATCAAACAGAGGTTTTTCGTGAGTATGGCTTTAATATAGATAATACACAACAGAAAAAGGACGGTATCATGATATATCCCTGCGAAGTATTATGCCCCATTACAACTGTAGGAATGGATTGTTTTACTGAAAATACTTATTCAATTCATCACTATGACGCATCCTGGGTTGAAAAAAAACATATAGAGCATTGGAAAAAGGAAGGTGACTTAATCAAGCAATTGATGATGATGTGAATAAGATTTGAGTATTATAAGAAAGGTTTTATGGATAAAAATGTAGTAAAAAAAGTTATCCAATTTGGGTATGGTGCAAATGGTAAGCGGGTTGCAAAATTTCTTGATAGAGCACCTTTTTTTGAATTGATTGAAATATGGGACAATGATGAGTATAAACATGGTATTTATCATGAAAATAAGTATCTTATAACTAGCCCTAAATATTATGATGGAATACCTATTATTATAAGTGTACAACAGTCAAAAGAGATAAAGGAAGAGCTAATAATAAAATATGGTTTTCCTGCTGAAGCTATATTAAATCATGACTATGCTACAAGATATGTTAAAGATAAAATCATGGAAGCATATGATGAAAATGATATAATAGAAAAAAGAAAATTTTTTGATTTATCAAAAGTATATAAACCTGTCCCTGAAGATAGCCATATCGTTATTTATACAGCGATTTTTGGAGCTTATGACAAACTAAAACAACCGCCGGTTCAAGATATATCTTGTGAGTTTATTTGCTTTACAGATAATAAAAGGTTGCTAAAGAATCCAGGTATATGGCGTGTTATATATGTCAAATCTAACTCGATGCATCCACGGATGCAAGCGAAATACTTTAAGATAATGAATCACATGGTTTTTCCTGAGGGTAATATATCATCTCAATACGGTTATGTGAACGCGAATTTTTACGACTATACAATTTGGATAGATGGGAGCATCTCAATTAAATCTCCGACATTCGCAAGAGATATATGTTCCTTTTTAACTAATAATTGGGCTATATTTAAACATCCTGATAGAAATTGTATTTTCGATGAGGTAAATGCATCAATACCATTAAAAAAATATGAAGGACAACCACTAGTCGAACAGGCTAGTTTTTACAGGGCAGAAGGACACCCTGCGCATTATGGTTTATGGTCATGTGGGGTAATCGTTCGTTTAGGGCATCCTAGTAGAGAGTTGATTAGATTTTGTGAAGCATGGTGGAACGAAAACATAAGATGGTCATATCAAGACCAAATATCTTTTCCATACTTGCTCCGCAAGCATGAAATGACTGTTAATACAATTCAAAAGAATATGTGGGAAAATGAATGGTTTGATTGGATGGAACATGAATCTTGTGGTTAAGAGTTTGAAATGGGATACATTGTATTTTCAACTATATCCTCCAATGAAACCTCATTCCAATCAAAATCAACGACATCATTTACTTTTCTTCCCAAATAGCCACAATGACAGTATAAATCGTTTACAGGGGTATTTTTCAAGTAATCATCGGCAAATTCTGAAAACCTTCCAGCTATAGGATTGGAAAAACCTGCTTCAATACACTCAAAGCCTAAACTGGAATTGAATAGCGTCCGTAATGCCATGTCACTAAATTGATAAAAGTGCCAAGGTCTTTCATGAGATGAAAATGAAAAATGAGTCTCGACAAAAACGATACCACCAATATTAAGCAGTTTTGATATTTCAATTGGCAGTAACCAGGGCATTGCTAGATGTTCAAAAACAGCATGTGAAAAAATTATATCAAACTTCATGCTCGAATCAAAGTATTTGGACAGTTTATGGGCATCACCTACAATATCAACGTTTTCACCTTCATAAATATCAAACCCGATATATTCAGCGTTTGAAAAATATGAGCGGAAGTTTGAGCCTGTAACTACCCTGCTGCCAATTTCAAGAATTTTCATTCCTTTTTTATTTCCTATTTCACTTAAGTAAGAAATAAAGTTCGCATGGTTGGCGATTTTTGACATAGGAACATCATGTGTTAGATACTCAATATCTTTGTGATAAAAAATTTTATAATTATCAATTCCAATTGATTCTAAAAAAAATGTTACAGGTTCATAATGCTTAATGCACACTACAATTTCATAATCCTGATACACTTTTAAATCAAGAGGGTTCAAAACTTGTTTGCCCAAATACTCTTTCCCAAATTGGTTTTTATCTGCGAAAGCATAAATTTCATCTTGACCATAATAGTTAAAGGCAATTTTACCCCAATGACCTGCACCGTAAAGAATTTTTTTCATTTCAGACCACCTCGTGATTTAAATATATGGGATTTATTGAAATTATGCAATACTTATGAAAAATTATCGAAGCGTGTAAATTGAAATGGCTACTTGACAGAAATTTACCTCGCCAGTAGTATGAAATGGAAGGTATTTATGAAACGAATCGTCATCCTTATAATATACGATAAACAGGCAATCATTGACAGATATGTTGGGTATCTGTTAAATGAGTTAAGTTTGTGTTGTGATAAAATAGTTGTGGTATGTAATAACTCGTTTATCAATCGTGGCCTGGAAAATATAGAAAAATATTCAAGCGACATATTTTTCCGCGAAAATATTGGCTATGATGCAGGCGGATTTAAGGATGCGCTTTGTACTTTTGTAGGTTGGGATGAATTAGGTAATTATGATGAACTAATCTTAGTAAATGATTCATTCTACGGTCCGTTTATTCCGTTCGCAAAAATATTCGCCGATGTAGAAAAATATTCGGAAGATTTTTGGGGTTTAGTAAAACACCCGGAATATTATAGCGAGTGGTTAGGGCAGATACCTGAGCATATCCAAACATATTTTATGGTTATTCGAAAGAAGATGCTTACTAGTTCTGTTTTTAAGGAATATTGGGAGGAGCTACCGTATTATAGTGATTACAATGAAGTAACACTAAAGCATGAAGCAAACTTTACTTTATTTTTCATAAACCATGGTTATAAATATTTTTCTTATGTTGATTTAAGTACAATTGAATCAATAAATATAGAAAACAATTATAACCCATATCTTTACTTGCAGTATGAAATGATAAAGAAAATGAATTTTCCAATTTTAAAGCGGCGCTCTTTAATGTATGATAGTCTATATGTCCAAACTCAAGAAAACAGCCGACAATCTTTGGAGTTTATCAAAAACCAAACAAATTATGATATCACAATGATATGGGAGCATTTAATCAGGATAATGGATGTATCAGACCTTTTCTATAAACTGAGTCTTTCTTATATTTTATCAGGAGATGTTGAATTTAATGTAGAGAATTGTAAAAACATATGTATCTGCGTTTGCATAGATCATGATAATTCTTATGAATATGTAGACGATTATTTATCAGCTATTCGGGATGTATATCAAATCTATATATTTTCATCCAATCCAGTATTGCTGCAGCAATATATAAGTAATAACTATATAGGTATTGAGTTTGCTGCTGGTTCCATACTGGAAACAATGTGTGAGTATACGAAAGGATTTGAATATATATGTATATTGCATGATGTGGATTTATCATCAGAAGAACGACCTGGTCCTATTGGTAAGTCATATTTTTATAACATATGGGGAAATCTGCTCGGTTCTGGTAATTATATAACCAAAGTAAAGAGTATTTTTGATGAAAACTCTCATCTGGGATTCCTTTCACACCCTATGCCAAATTTTGCTGAATATTTTACAAATTACGCAAAAGGATGGGATGGTAATTTTGGTGAAATTAAGAGTGCTATTGAAAGAATTAGGTTAGATTGTATTATTTCTGAAGCTAATCCACCATTTACTGTAACAACTGATTTTTGGATAAGGGGTAATATTTTTCGGGCATTTATGGAAAAAAGAGCTTTGATCGAAGCTGAAATTTTGCCTTATTTATGGATTTATATAGTCCAAGATGCTGGTTATTATTCGGGGATCGTAGTAGATAGTGATTATGCTTCAATGGATATAGTTAATAAGAAATTTTATTTAGAACAGATATCAAGTCAAATAATGAACAAGCTGGGTGACTTTTATGACTTTGATGATATGCAATCGATTATTTTCCAAGCTGGGGTCAGCATATTTAGCCAAAAGTATAAAAGAGTATATATCTACGGTATTGGCAAGATGGTGAAAAAGCACAACTTTATGTTGCATAATTTAATGGGTTATTTAGTGTCTGATGGTAAAGAAAAAGCAAATGAGTATAATGGCTTTCCGGTAAAATATATTTCGGAAATTGAGCCTTCAGCCGAGGAAGGAATAATTATATGTATGGATCAAAAACACCAGGCGGAGGTTTTGCCGTTATTAGAGGAAAAAGGTTTTTCGAACTGTTTTTGTTTGTGATGATTTATCGTTATTGACTACGGAGAAAAAATGAATATAAATCGTCTGGCAATATATAAATCAAGCGTAAAAAACAATCTAGCCGCCGACTATGTTGTTTTCATACGGAAATATTTATTAGTGTATGTTGGACAAATTATTGATACCAATGAATTAATAAGTACCTCTGATATCATATCAGAATATGATGAATTGATTTTATTCAATGATACAGTGTTTGGCCCCTTATATCCGCTTGATGATATGTTTTCTAAAATGGCAGGCGATGATTGTGATCTTTGGAGAGTAACCAAGCATGACAATTATTTTGTTGTTGTGAAAAAGAATGTCTTTACAGATGCAGGATTTGTAGATATTTTAATGGAATATGGTAACGATGGATTCGATCGAAAGTTCGCTGAATATATAGATACTAAGGGTTTTTACGTTTCTGCCTATATTAACACCACTCCTCTAGATAGCATTTATGATAAACATGACCACTGCTTGACTTCTCCTTATACACTTATTAAGGATTATAAGATGCCTTTTCTTAAAACAGCTATCTTTAACAAAGGTATTGAGTTGTCAATTTCAATGCGTGAGGAGATAAGAGAGGCTTTTGATTTTATCGATAAATGTACTGAATATAATATCGACTTGGTGTGGCAGCATATTATTCGTACCTGCAATATGGTTGATATAAAGCAGAACCTTAGTTTGAATTATGTTCTTCCTGTGAGATATGAAATTGCTGAATATCATAACAAAAATCAAAAAGTTGCGGTAATCGTGCATTTGGCATATCCATCATTACTTGATAGTTGTCTAGCTTATCTTGCTAATATTCCAGAGTTTTGTGATGTTTTTGTTACAACCTATGCCCCAGAAATAAAAGCTATTCTTGATAAAAGCCATAGGATAAAATCAATTCTGGTTACGAACCGTGGTCGTGATATTAGTGCTCTGTTGATTGGCTGTAGAGGAATCATCGAAGACTATGACATCATTTGCTTTACTCATGATAAAAAGACTTCCGGTGGTAAAGGTCCGTATGCTGTAGGTAAATCTTATTATTATAGTATCTGGGAAAATACCTTGGCAAGCCGGGAATATATTAATAATATCCTAATAACACTGATAGAAAATCCACGGCTGGGCTTGCTTGCCCCACCTCTGCCTTTGCATGGGGGTTATATTTCTGTTCGGGGAAATGAATGGACGAACTGTTTTGATGGGGTAAGGGATTGGGCACAGAAACTTGGTTTGGCTTGTGATATTTCTCCGGACAAACCTCCATTTGCCCTTGGTTCTTCATTTTGGTGTCGGACAGCCGCACTCGCCAAACTCTTTGAATATCCTTTTTCATATGATGATTTTCCCCAAGAACCGATGGATATAGATGGGCAATTGGGTCATATTATTGAACGCTTATTCATGTTTGTTACTCAGGATGCAGGTTATTATACGGCGAATGTGATAAATGACAGCTATGCCGCAATTGACATTGAAAATATGAATCATGCCATTGGATTAATGAATAGGTTACTACGGCAAAATGGTTTTCATTGGGAAAAAAACTGGGATGAGATTGTAACGTTTTGTAATGAAAACCCCAATAATAATCTTTATATATATGGGGCTGGGAATATTGGCAGGACTCTTGCTGATATGCTGACTTCGGCAAATATAAGAATTGCTGGATTCATCGTATCTGATGACCATCTAAAAAAACAAGATATTAATGGCTGTCAAGTGTATCGACTTAGCGAATGTGATTTATCATCATCGGCAGTAATAGTTGCTTTGGGTTACCGAAATACTCAAGAGGTAAAACCGTATTTATCTCATAAAGGTTGTGAAAGCATTTTATTTTTGAATGAGAACCAAGATATGGCACATCATGGATCGTGGTTGAAACCAAAATAAAAATGCACTGGAAAGTTAAACAATCTTAGTCTGCATATAAACAAGCTAATATATTTTCAAATCCTATTTTTAGCAACTTATTTTTCACAAGGCAAGCACTTTGCCTTGCCATAACCAATATGATACCTATATCTGATGAAAGCACTACTTCGGATAAATGATATATTGGCAAACTACATTCCTCTTTTTGATATTCATCGGAAATAATTATGCCGGTTACTTTTTCTTTGAGAAAAGCATATTTATTGAAAATAAAATCAAGATGATTCGTTCCGCCATATAGATAAATCATTGAATGATTATCGCAAAAATCGATGATTTTCTTAGTATAATCATTTTCAGAATCAATAGTTTTAGCAATGTTTAATATTTCTGAATCTCTTTTTATTGTATCTGTTAGGAGTGATTTATCTTTTTTAAGGATAGCTTAACATTTTCAGTACTGTTGATATCAGCAAAAAAAACATTATATTTATCTTTTGTAAGAAAAGGTCTGTCAAGCGGACCTATTTCCATAACAGGTTTATCACGGGGGATATATTTATTAGTATCATTATATATTAGTAAGCTCATTAGCTTGAATTATACTTGCATTTGTAGTTTTTATAAATTGCATAAATTCCCCAAATGGATTATAATGTAACAAATGCAATCTGCACCCGATATATTTAAAACAAACTTCCATAAATTTATCAATACCCCCATCACACTCTATGGAATTGGCATAAACACCAAGGAGATTGTGGAAGTTTGTGATGAGTTTAACATCATTGGTCTGTTGGACGAAGTACGGACTGGTGATGTTTTTTATGGTAAACCGGTTATTTCACTTGACGAAGCTTTAGGTAGGGGTGTGGAAGCCATCATAATCATTGCCAGACCTTCAAATGTAAACATTATTTATCGACGGATAGCGGATTTTTGTACGAAAAACAATATTTCTGTTTACACAATAAATGGCGATATTTTATCTGACCGGAATGAAATTGAATTTACGAACAAGTATGACAATATAAACGAGAGCATATTAAAAGCAAAAATCAAGGCGGCTGATGTTGTCAGCTTTGATGTGTTTGATACTTTGGTTATGCGGCAATGTTTATATCCCCGCGATATTTTTTATTTAATTGGAAGTGATTTTGCCGAAGAGCGCATCAAAGTCGAGATGGAGTTGTATGCAGAAGGTATCCATGCGAGTATTTTCGAAATCTATCAGCGAATGAATGGCGATTATTCAACCCAAAAAGAACTTGAAGTAGAATCACAATATCTGTTACCGCGTCACAAAATGCTGGACATGATTAACTTTGCCCGAGATTTGGGCAAAGAAGTCTGGCTGGTTTCTGATATGTATTTGCCGCGTGAAATAATCCATGGATTTTTGGATGTGATGGATATTTTTGTTGATTTAGAACAAATTCTTGTATCATGCGATTTTGGTTGCGCCAAAAACAATGGTTTGTTTGATATATTACGGAGCAAAGTAGGTGCCAAAAAAATCCTGCATATTGGGGATAATTATGAAGTAGATATTCTGTCGGCAAAACGATATGGGATAGACGATACATTTTATCTTGAAAGTTCATTAGCAATGTTGGAAAATTCTTTTGCAAAGGATTTGCTGAAATATGATAGTGAATTATCAAATCGTTTACTCCTCGGATATTTTGTCTCAAGGTTGCTAAATAACCCATTTATATTCAGCAAAACGAAAGGGAAACTTTATGTTGAAAGTGACAATGAAGTAGCATGTTATTTTATTGCTCCAATTGTTTATGGCTTATTTAATTGGATGGTAAATAAGGCAATGGAATTGAAGATTGATATCATTTTACTGGGTGCGCGGGATGGGTTTATATTTGAAAGAATATATCATTCATTACGGGAAACACATGATTTCCCAGACATGAAATATTTCCATACATCCAGAGCTGTTTCATTAGTAAGCGGGATATTTGAAGATGATGATATTTTGTCAGTGGCAAAATACTCTTTCTCCGGAACTGTTGAAGAGATGTTAGTTAAAAGGTTTAAAGTAGAACCATTACATCGGGAGGAAGAAAGTGATGATGAGTATATCCTCCGGCATCGGAAGCAGATTTTTGCTTATGCCCGGCAGATGAGGGAAAACTATTTGAAATATATAAGCAGCTTGAATATCGATACAGATAAACGCATTGGTTTTTTTGATCTCATATCATCAGGTTCATGTCAGATAGGAATGGAAAAGACGATGGGTATTGATTTAACAGGCCTGTATCTGGCGCAAGTAGATGGAGCGAATCGGGGGACTGTAAATATTGAGTCAATGTATGGTATACTAAGTACGGTACAAGAGAAATATCATTTGCATAATCAGTTATTTTTACTGGAAACGATTATCACATCGTATGTTCCCACTCTTGCCGGTTTTACGGAAGATGGTAAACCGATATTTGCCGAAGAATATCGTGATACAAGGCGATTATTAAAACTTAGGCAAATGCATAATGTAATTATTGAAAATTCTTGGCTTCTTGATGTTACAAAAGGTGTAGACAAAGAATTACCGGATGAGATAATAGGTTTGATAGACAGTAAATATTGTGATTTTGGGGATGTTGAATTTGCTGATGCAGATATTCGGGATGATTTTTTAAAACGGAAAAAGTGAGGGTTTCTTGTGATGAAGTCTTTGGGAATATTAGTTATTTATGACACGGATGGAAGAGTAGATGATTATCATATCTACTTACTTATGGCGCTTAAAAAAATAGTTTCCCGGTTAGTTGTAGTATGTAATGGTGAAATGCAAAAGGATGGTGTTGTCAGTCTTAAGGAGATAGTGGATGATGTTTTTATCCGTGAAAATAAAGGATACGATGCAGGGGCTTTTAAGGAGGCTTTAACATTATTTTTGGGATGGGATAAGGTATGGGAGTACGATGAGCTTGTCCTTTTAAACGATACTTGTTACGGACCACTATATCCGTTGGAAGTGATGTTTGGGGAAATGGCGGCAAGAGATTGCGATTATTGGGCAGTAACCCGTGGCGGGGCAATGAATCAAACCACCTCGGTATGGCCGGAACATGTCCAACCATATTTTTGGGTGGTTCGTTCTCGCTTGCTTAGAAGTAGTGAATTTACAAGGTTTTGGGATGAGTTATGTGTACCTTTTACTTATTTGGAAGCGATCACCTTTTATGAATTGCGGATAAGGGAATTTTTCTCAGGTAAGGGTTTCAAGGAAGAAACTTATGTAGATGGGGATTACTTTATTACCAATGCAGACAAAAATTTTCCATATATTTTCCATGATTCATACCGCTTGATTAAGAATCACCGTTGTCCTTTCGTAAAACGGAAAGCGTTCACATTTTCAAATCTTGAAATGTCAAACTATAATTCCGGTGAAACCGCCCGCAAAACACTGGATTATATTGCAAAGCAGACCGAATATCCGGTAGATTTGATCTGGAAAAACTTAATCCGGTTAAATGACGTAAATGCCTTGCAATCATCGCTACATTTAAATTATGTTTTGCCGGTAGATGGGTGCATGGCTTCTGTTGAGGTACCCACGAAAAACATCGCGGTTTTCGCCCATTTATATTACCCGGATTTAATAGAACATTGTTTTGAATATATCAATGGGATTCCTGACTATATTGATATTATCATCACAACGAGTAATCAACAATGTACTGCCATAATAAATGAATGCATCGAAAAATCCGGTCGGGATAATTATCAAATTATCGAAACGGAAAATCGGGGGCGGGAAATAAGTGCTTTATTGATTGCTTGTAAACATCTTTTGATGAAATATGAGTACCTTTGTTTTGTGCATGATAAAAAAAGCAATAGTGCGCTGCCATATCCGTCTGTAGGGCAGTCATTCATGGATGTAATGTGGGAAAACAGTATCAAAAGCAGTAATTATATCGCGAATGTAATTTCTTGCTTTGAAAGTAATCCCTTTTTAGGATTTTTGTCACCACCAAAACCTTATGCTTCATACTTGGCTACTCTATGTAATCAAGCATGGATTCTTAATTACGAAAAAACATCTGATTTGGCAAAAAGGTTAAAACTTAAGTGTAAAATATCACCGGATATCCCACCTTTTGATTTGGGGACAACGTTTTGGTGCCGTGCTTCGGCTCTAAGGCCATTGTTCGAACATGAATTCAAGTATGAAGATTTTCATCCCGAGCCAATGCCAACTGATGCCACCATTTCTCATGCCATCGAACGGATTTTTCCTTATGTTGCCCAGAGTGAAGGTTTTTATAGCGGAGTGATGATGACGGACGAGTATGCTTCGCTTTATACGACAAATCTGCAGTATGTGGTTGAAAAATTTGTTTTGGCAAATCCTAATATAACTCAATTTAGCGATATAAATTATCATAATAGTAGTTCATATAACAAGATTATGGAGTTTTTGGCAAACACAGAAAAAATATATATTTATGGCGCCGGTAATTATGGCGATGCTTGTACGAAACGGTTTAGAAGTGCGATAAAGGATTTCAAGGGTTATATTGTATCAGATGGCAGGAAGCAGGAAAACCGGATGCTTGATAATGTTTATGAAGTGTCCGAAATAACCCCACGTGATGATGAAGGTATTATTGTTGCATTAAGCCGCGTGAATGAACAAGAGGTAATGTTGGAGCTTCGGAAACGGGGTTTTACAAATTGTATTAGCTTTTCGAATGCGTGAAGTTAATATTTACTTAAGTGGTTACAGTAATCACGGTATTCTGCTCGAAAGGTGGTAATTATGAGGCAGCCGGTCTCCATTTTACCTATCGTATTTGTAAGTCAAGTCTAAAATGAACTTATAAATCAATCTTACGGTAATATTGATTGAATAGATAGCGATTTTTACTAAAACTAAATTTACTAAATCCATATTGACTTTTTTAACCAATGATGTATAGTGAAGTTGTAACACATAATTGATCTCTTAAAGGAATTGATATGTTTATTGGTCGTGAAGAGGAATTAAAAACATTAAGCAAACACTATAATAGTGATAAATTTTCATTTATACCTATCTACGGACGTCGTCGCATTGGTAAAACGAGGCTTATTGAAGAATTTATCAAAGATAAAAAAGCGATTTTTTTTACAGCCGTGGAGGATACAAGGGGATTAAATTTAACTATTTTTTCCCACGAAGTCCAAGAAAAAATATTTGACGCATCGGGTCGGGCTGTATATGAAAGTTTCCGTGCGGCATTTGCTGATATATATGAATATGCCTTGAAAGAAAAACTAATCCTGGTAATTGATGAATATCCTTATTTAGCAAAGAGTGATCCAAGCATTTCATCAATTTTACAAATAGAAATTGACCGCCACCTTATAAAGACTGATATGCTTTTAATCCTTTCGGGTTCATCTATGTCTTTTATGGAAAACCAAGTATTGGGGTATCAAAGTCCCTTGTACGGAAGGCGTTCCGGTCAAATTAAACTATTGCCGGAGAGTTTTGCTGTCTCACAGGAATATGCCCCGGCTTTTTCCAAAGAAGAACAGGCTATTATGTATGGGGTAACCGGAGGTATTCCGAAATATCTTTCCTTATTTGATGACAAGTATTCTCTTAGGGAAAACTTGCATTCACAATTTTTTGATAAAAATAATTTTCTGTTCGAGGAAACCGATAATCTATTGAAGCAAGAATTACATGAGCCTGCATTTTACAAGTCATTAATTACGGCAATTGCAACAGGAAGTTCACAAATGAAAGACATTGCTTCTAAAACAGGTAGTGAATCAGCGGTATGCAGCACATATCTCAAACCTTTACTTGAGTTGGGTATTATCAAAAGGGAGGTACCAATTTTTGACAAAGAAGATAGTAAAAAAAGTATATATCGGATTGCTGATGGAATGTTTCGGTTCTGGTATCGTTTTGTCTACCAGAATGTATCGTTAATTAATTTGGGAAAAGGTGAGGTTGTTTTTTCCCGTATCGAAGGGCAAATCCCACATTTCATGGGTGAAGTTTACGAAAAAATCTGCATTGAATATATGTGGAGTAAATATCATGAAATGCCCTTTGATTTTCAAAATATCGGACGTTGGTGGGGTAATAATCCACTTAGAAAACGCCAAGAGGAAATTGATTTCATTGCATTTGATGACATTAACCGGAAAGCTATTTTTGGCGAGTGCAAATGGACTAATGAAAAGGTATCGGAAAGTGTCATTGACCAACTTATTGAAAAAACTGAAATGTTCAACTATGGTGAGAAGTATTATTATTTATTTGCCAAGAATGGATTTACTGATGCGGCGAGAAGAAAAGCGGGTGAGTTCGTGAAATTGATTGGTTTTGAAGATATGTAGGTGCACGAGCAAAACGTTTAAAGGAGGAAGATGTAAATATGGCATTCAGCAAAGAAGTTAAATATTTTATTGCAGAAGATAGAATAATAAAAGTAGTAAAAAATATGGTATCTTTGGGCTATAGTATTAATAAAATATCGCAAGCATTTGAAGTAAGTGCTTATCAAGTGAGGAAGTGGTTACAAACAGAACCATCAACAAATCAATATTGAAATTACATGGTATATACCTGCAAGTATTATACTTTGTAGTATAATTATTTTCGGGTTCGCTTTCGAACCAATAAGGTTTAAAACTACCCGAATCGAAATGCTTTAATAACCCAAATGGATTGTAGACAGTCAAGTCCTTTTCTGAAAACCGATATCCATTGTATGCAAATTGATGGCGAGGAAAAAATATACTTGAAAGTATTATACTTTGTGGTATAATTATCACGAGGTGATGTAAAATGGAAAAATTTATTAACCGCAAAGAAGAATTGACCTTTTTGGAAAAGCAATATAACAGCAAATCATCATCATTAGTTATATTATATGGTCGTCGCCGGGTTGGCAAAACTTCATTAATCCACGAATTTATCAAAAAAAAGCCGGCACTTTATTTTTTGGCTTCAGAAGAAGCAGAGCTTATGAACATGCGGGCATTAAAGGAACTTATTGCCGCATATATTGGCGATACACTTTTAGCACAAGCTCAAATTGATAATTGGGATATACTTTTTCAAACACTCACAAAGCAAATAACTGGTCAGCGATTAATATTAGTTTTAGATGAATTCCAATATCTCGGTAAAACAAACCCGGCATTCCCTTCTGTTTTTCAAAGAATTTGGGATCAGTACTTAAAAACTAAAAATATCATGGTTATTCTCTGTGGCTCATTAATTAACATGATGGAGTCGCAGACACTTAATTATGGCAGCCCACTTTACGGACGCCGAACTGGGCAAATACGTTTGCAGCAAATAGAATTTAAATTTTATCATGAGTTTTTTCCTAATTTATCATACCGGGATTTAATTGAGCGTTATGCTGTAACCGGGGGGGTACCTAAATACATCGAAATGTTCGACCAAGAAATAGATATATTCAACGAAATAGAAGAACATATTTTAAATAAGCGAAGTCTTTTGTTTGAAGAGCCGATTTTTCTTTTGAAAAATGAAGTAACAGAAGTTGGAAGTTATTTTTCCATTATTAAAAGCATAGCATCAGGAAATCACCGTTTGAGTAAGATATGTTCTAACATGGAGATAAAGCAAACTAATTTACCTAAGTATTTGAAGATTCTTATAGATTTAGATATTTTAGAACGCGAAGTGCCTATTACGGAAACCAATCCAGAAAAAAGTAAAATGGGACTATATCACATCAAGGATAATTATTTGAATTTTTGGTTTAAATTTGTTTATCCAAATAAGTCTAAGTTGGAACTTTCGGAGAAAAAGGTTGTAATGCAAAAAATACGAACGGACTTTGTGACTAGTCACGTTGCATATGTATATGAAGAAGTATGTAAAAATGAGATATGGAAACTTTTGAATGATATGCAAATAAATTTCAACAAAGTTGGGCGGTGGTGGAATAACAATGAGGAAATTGATTTGGTTTGCATTGACAACAATGGGAATGATATAATATTTGGCGAGTGTAAATATCGCAACAAACCGATGGATATTGATGTTTTTGAAGCATTACTGGTGAAAAAAGAATATGTTTTATGGAAAAAAGACAACCGGAATGAAAAATATGTTTTGTTTTCTATTTCCGGTTATACTGAGCAGTTAATAAGCTTAGCAGAAAGGCGTGGAGATATAATATTGTGGAAACACTAATTTTCAAGTCAGATATAATCGAAATAACCACAGACCGGAACATCCCTTGGTTTAAGTTATGTGACAGCACGATCCTCGTGACTGGAGCAACAGGGCTTGTTGGTGGTGTGCTTATCCGGGTGCTGGCAGCAGCTGATGTCGAACATAACCTCAACATTCGTATCATCGGACATGGTAGAAATAAAGACTTAGGCGCGATTCTGTCGCAAGAATTAGGTATCGAATTTATATACGGCGATATTCGTGATTTAATTTCCATATCAGCAGTATCAGGCAACCTCGATTACATTTTCCACTGTGCTTCAATAACGAAGTCATCCGAAATGGTAAGTAATCCTGTCGATGTCATCACGACAGCAGTTGATGGCACAAGGAATATATTGGAGCTGGTACGGAAGCGGGATTGCAAAGGGTTTATTTATCTTTCTTCGATGGAGGTATATGGCAAAATAGATGGGATAGTGCATGAGGGTGATTTGGGTTATCTGGATTTAAGTAATCCCCGGAGCTGTTACCCCGAAAGTAAGCGTTTTTGCGAAATGATGTGTATTTCATATGCCAAGCAATATAATATTCCGGTAAAAATCGCCAGACTGGCGCAGACCTTTGGCGCGGGAACACCGAAAGATGATACCCGTGTTTTTGCCCAATTTGCAAGAAGTGCCATCGCTGGGGATGATATCGAACTTCATACCGAAGGAAAATCAAGAGGAAATTACTGCTATACTGCTGATACGGTACGGGCTTTATTAACTATTTTATTGAAAGGAAGTAATGGTGAAGTTTATAACATCGCCAATCCCAATACCAGCGTTACAATCCGTGAAATGGCAGAATTGGTGGCAAATGATTTATACGATGGTAAAGTAAAAGTGGTTATAAAAGTACCGGATGATATAAAACAACGTGGTTATGCGGAGGATTCAGGATTTATCCTTAATGTGGACAAGCTTAATGCCTTGGGTTGGAAACCCCAATATGGACTTGATGAAATGTACAAACGGATGATAGCTGATTGGCAGGATGTAAATTGACATGTAATAAAAAGTGTGCCAAGATAAAAGACGCATAGGAGGTCACAAATGAACTACGCCCTTATTTTTGCCGGTGGTACCGGACAACGGATGAATACCCATACCAAACCCAAACAATTCCTTGAGCTTCATGGTAAACCTATCATTATATATACGCTTAATCATTTTGAAAACCATCCTGATATTGATGGGATTTTGATTGTCTGTGTGGAGAACTGGGTCAGTGAACTCAAAAAGATGATTAAACAATATACATTTGAAAAAATCATCAAGATTGTCACCGGTGGGGACGGGGCTGACAGGTCTATCTATAATGGTCTGGAAGCACTAAATGATGTATGCAAAGAAGATGATATTATTCTTATCCATGACGGGGTAAGACCACTAATAAATAATGAATTAATTTCAAAAAATATTGCGAAAGTAAAAGAAGTTGGCAGTGCAATCACCGTCGAAGCCACCCGCGAGAGTGTTGTCCGTCTAAATAGCAGCGACCTTATCGCTGAAGTACCACCACGGGAAAAAATGTATACCGCCAAAGCCCCCCAGTCCTTTAGGTACGGGGATATCTGGGCTTTGTACCAGAAAGGAAAAAAAGATGGCCATCGGACAACGGATACGGCTCATCTGTGCAGTTTATATGGTGTAGAAATGCACACCGTGGAGAGTACCTCGAATAATATCAAGATTACTACCCCCGCAGATTATTATATTTACCGCGCTTTATACGAAGCGATGGAAAACCAGCAGATTATGGGGATTTAAGCATCTCTTTCCCGACTTGAACAAAATATATAATTCTGATACAATGGTTTTTGGGAATTATTGTGTCAGATTGGAGTGGACTAATGAACATATTCCAAAAAGTTTTTGGTAGCCATAGTGAAAGGGAAATAAAACGCATCGAGCCATTGGTAAATGCCATCGAAGCCTTACGTCCGGCGATGATGGAATTATCCGATGCCGAAATGAAAGAAAAAACACTGGAACTCAAAAAGCGCTGTGCCGATGGGGAGACCCTTGAAGATCTACTTGTGGAAGCATTTGCCCTCGTCCGTGAGGCAACGCGCCGGGTTTTAAAGACGGAGCATTACCGTGTCCAGCTCATTGGTGGTATTGTCCTTCATCAAGGGCGGATAGCCGAGCTTAGGACTGGTGAAGGTAAGACTCAGACCTGTCTGCTTGCCTCATATCTCAACGCCCTGTCCGGCCGTGGCGTTTATGTTGTCACTGTCAACGATTACCTCGCCAAACGTGACGCGGAGTGGATGGGACAAGTCCACGAGTTTCTTGGTATTTCTGTCGGGGTCGTCCTAAATGACATGACTCCGGAAGAGCGCCAGATTGCTTATCGCAAGGATGTTACCTATGTCACCAATAACGAACTTGGTTTCGATTATCTCAGAGACAACATGGTTATCTATAAAGAACAGCTGGTTTTACGCGAGCTTAGTTATGCCATCATCGATGAATGTGACTCGGTTTTAATCGATGAAGCCCGGACGCCGCTGATTATTTCGGGACAAAGTGGGAAATCGACGAAGTTATACGAGACCTGCGATATCCTCGCCCGCCAGATGAAGCGTGGTAAAGACATGGAAGACATCTCCAAGATGGACATGATCATGGGTGTCGAACGTGAAGAAACCGGTGACTTTATCGTTAATGAGAAGGATAAAGTCGTAAACTTGACCGCCGAAGGTATCACCAAAGTTGAACGTTTTTTCCATCTTGAGAATTATGCCGATCCGGAAAACATGGAAATCCAGCACAATATCATTCTTGCCCTGCGCGCCCACAATTTGATGCACCGTGACCATGATTATGTCGTAAAAGATGACCAAGTCCTAATCGTTGATGAATTTACCGGTCGTATCATGCCCGGACGTCGTTATTCCGACGGTCTCCACCAAGCAATTGAAGCCAAGGAGCACGTCAAAGTCAAACGTGAAAGCAAAACTCTCGCCACGATTACCTTCCAAAATTTCTTTAATAAATTTGAAAAAAAAGCGGGGATGACCGGTACGGCTCTTACCGAGGAAAAAGAGTTCCGCGATATTTACGGAATGGACGTTGTCGAAATCCCGACTAATGTGGCGGTTGCGCGGCTTGACCATCAGGATGCTGTTTACAAGACCAAGCGGGAAAAATTGATGGCTATTGTCGAATCGGTCAAAGAAGCCCATGCCAAAAACCAACCGGTCCTGGTTGGTACGATTACAATTGAAGCGAGTGAAGAGATAAGCCGTTTACTCAGTAAAAGTGGCATTCCCCACAATGTTCTCAATGCTAAGTATCACGAGCGGGAAGCGGAAATCGTTGCTGATGCCGGTATCCACGGAGCAGTCACGATTGCCACCAACATGGCCGGCCGTGGTACGGACATCAAACTTGATGCTGAAGCCCGCGCCGCCGGGGGGCTAAAAATTGTTGGTACTGAACGCCATGAATCACGCCGGATTGACAATCAGCTCCGCGGTCGGAGCGGACGTCAGGGTGACCCGGGTGAATCCAAATTTTATATTGCCCTTGAAGATGATTTAATGCGTCTCTTCGGTTCAGAGCGTCTGACTAATATGTTCACGGCTCTCGGTATTCCCGACGGTCAGGAAATCGAGCACAAAATGCTCACCAACGCCATCGAAACTGCCCAGAAGAAAATCGAAAACAACAACTTTGGCATCCGCAAAAACCTGCTTGAATTTGATGCGGTTAATAATGAGCAACGCGAAATCATTTATGAGGAACGTCTGCGCGTATTAAATGGTGAAAGCATGCGTGATGTGGTTTATAAAATGATTACCGATATCACTGAAAGTTGTGTTGAGACTTGCATCGGTGATGATTCTGACATCGATGAATGGGATTTTACCGAGCTTAACAATATGCTCTTGCCGATTATCCCCTTACGCCCGATTAATACCGCCCGTGTTAATACTCCCAAGAAAAAAGCTCTTATCCAGCAGTTAAAGGAAGAAGCCGTCAAATTATATGAAGCCAAAGAAGCCGAGTTCCCGGAAGCCGAAGCAATCCGCGAGCTTGAGCGCGTCATTCTGCTAAAAGTAATTGACCGCAAATGGATGGATCATATCGATGATATGGACCAGCTCCGTCAAGGTGTTTCGCTTACGGCATATGGTCAGCGTGACCCCAAAATTGAATACAAAATGAGCGGTTATGAGATGTTTGACGAAATGACGCAGAATATCAAGGAAGAAACCGTCCGTTTATTACTCCACGTCAGTGTCGAGCAAAAAGTTGAGCGCGAACAAGTCGCCAAAGTAACCGGCACCAACAAAGATGAGTCGCTCGGTAAGGTACCTACCAAACGCGAAAATGCCAAGGTTTATCCCAACGCTCCCTGTCCTTGCGGTAGTGGGAAGAAGTATAAAAAATGTTGTGAGGGGAAGTGAATACTGTAGAAAGGAAAATAATATGCCAATTATATCGCAGTTTTATGGAATATTAATATATATTTATAAAGAAATGGGTGGAAAGCATAATAAACCTCATTTTCACGCGAAATACGCAGAATATGAGGGTGTTTATGATTTTGAAGGTAACCTAATAACTGGAGATTTACCTACAAAGCAAAGAAAACTTGTTGAGGCTTGGTGCGTGCTTCATACTGACGAGTTAAATGCCGCATGGATAGCATGGAATGAAAGTGGCGAGGCAATAAAAATAGAGGGATTGAGGTGATACTATGTCGCGACCAAAAGCCATTGATGTGACTCCGCAATCAGACTATAATTTACTTGTTACATTTGATAATAATGAAGTGAAAATGTTTGATGTTAAGCCTTATCTTGATTTTAAGCCGTTTTCGGAATTGAAAAACCCAACGATTTTTAATACTGTTAAACCGGCTGGATTAAGTATTGAGTGGATTCATGGTCAGGATATTTGCCCTGATGATCTTTATTACAATAGTAAATCGATTAAATAAAAATCAAAATCAGAAAGAAGGTAACATTAAGTGGTTGAGCTCGACCAAATGAAATCCGAGTTGCTCGCATACAAAACCCCTTTGGCGGAAGTGAGGGATTCACTCAACTTGGATGTCAAACTTAAACGCATCGAAGAACTGGAAGCAGAAATGAATGCACCCGATTTTTGGGACGACCCTGACGCTTCCAACCGCAAAATGAAAGATATGAAGGCCTTAAAAGACTCTGCCGGGGTCATGAATGGTCTTATTTCATTATATGAAGATATTGAAACCTTGCTTGAGCTTGGATACGAAGAAAATGATGCAAGTATTATAACTGAAGTCCGTGAGGAATTGGATAAATTTGTCCAAAAATTTGAAAGCGTCCGTATTGCGACTTTGCTTTCGGGTGAGTTTGATAACAATAATGCCATTCTTAAACTTAATGCCGGAGCAGGTGGTACTGAGAGTTGCGACTGGTGCAATATGCTTTACCGGATGTACAGTCGTTATGCCGACCGTAAGGGTTTTTCGCTGGAAGTGCTCGACTACCTCGATGGTGATGAAGCGGGGATAAAATCTGTTACTTTTCAAATTAATGGTGAAAATGCTTATGGTTATCTGAAATCAGAAAAAGGTGTGCACCGTCTTGTCCGTATTTCACCTTTTAATGCCCAGGGGAAACGTCAGACTTCTTTTGTTTCTTTGGATGTAATGCCGGAGATAAAGGAAGAGGTCGATATTGAGATAAATGACGATGAAATCCGTGTTGATACTTATCGTGCCAGTGGTGCCGGTGGTCAGCATGTTAATAAAACCTCGTCTGCTATTCGTATTACTCATTTGCCTACTAATATTGTTGTTCAGTGTCAAAATGAGCGTTCTCAGCATCAGAATCGGGATAAAGCGATGCAGATGTTGAAAGCTAAGTTGTTGATGTTGAAGAAGGAAGCTAATGCGGAAAAGCTTTCTGATATTCGTGGCGAAGTCACTGAGATTGGGTGGGGGAATCAGATTCGGTCTTATGTGCTGCAGCCTTATACGTTGGTTAAGGATCATCGGACTAATGAGGAGGTGGGGAATGTGGAGGGGGTGTTGGATGGGGCGTTGGATAGTCTAATTAATGCTTATTTGAAGATGTTGAGTAAGTGATGGCTAAAATCTACCCCGTAAGAAAAGCAAAAAACTCTCCGGTGCTAACGCCTAATTCGTTCTGATATAAGTATTGCCTCGCTAGAAGGCGGCTTGAGGCACCTGCGAGTTCTTTTTGCTTTTCTTACTCATCGGCTGGTTTGCATTAGGTCCATGTAGAAGTTTGCTAGTGCTACTTTTACGTATGGTATTACCCAAATAAATCCAATACAACAGGATAAAACAGACAAGATAAATAAAGGCACAAATGAAAGCCACAACATAAACAATCTTTTCTTATGCCCATTCATTATCGCATTGCTTTTCATCAATAATTCCAGCGCACTTTTGTCTTCAAAATCCAAGAGCAGGAAAAAGGCTTGTGAAAAAACTAATGAGAGGAAGAAGTATACTGATAGTCCAGCGACGTAAAAGGTTATCATCACTGGTAGTAAATCGGCATCGCCGTTATTTCCATAAATAAAACGGAGAATCGAAGCCGGTAAGGTCGCTACTAGGTTGATGCCACTTAGAACGGCTTGGATTATTATGATTTTCTTTGGATAGTAATTAAAGCCATAGAAAAGGTCATTAAGGTTAATTGCTTCATTGCAGGTTATTTTGAGTGCCATAAATAATACACCGACATTTATGATTCCTAATAATAAGCTGATGGCAAAGGTGGTGATATGGGATAAGATAAATCCCGGAAATCCGCTGGCGTTGATAAAGACCGCAGAAAGAAACCGCACCATTATCGTTATCATCAAAACCGACATAAAGGCTGCGGCGGCAATCGGGTATTTTCCTAGTAATTGTCCTCGTGCCATGCTTCGTATCATGGCAGGAGAGCGGTAAGTGGGCATATAAAGTTCCTGTCCTATTTCTTCAAACCGCCACGTCCAGATTCATCCCAACAAGTCCGGCGGCATCATATTTTTTTTTGTTTTTTTGATAAGGGTTTTCTTCATCAGTATATCTGATTTTTGTCGTTGTCGTTCCCCCGGAGACATAGCTGCGTCCGCATTCATTGCAGACCGACATATGAATCCTGACATTCGCTGAAAGTACCTCGCCATTATTCATTGCGGCTTTTTTGAAGGCATTCGAAACGTGTTCCTGTTCATGTGCCCGGACAGCCCCGGCAGCAGCTTCGGGTGATATCTTGGTTGGAGCTTTAAATGATACGTTTTCGTTGGAGCCGTCTTGATATTTGCGGTTGGAACAGGTCTCGCATTCAGCCGGGGATGAAGTTTTGCCGGCTTTCTTGGCGGTGTCCGCACCGGGATTCTTTAGCGTCCCTGTACCTTCCACGCCTTCAACCGCTCCGGTTTTTCCAGCAATACCAACAGCGCTGGTATTGTATCCGGCGGCGTATGGGTTACCCCAATCATATGCTCCAAGATTATTTATGCCAGTAACCATAAAGTTTCCTCATTTATGCCACTGTTTATGCCAATAATCTGTTTGAATTCACAACAAACACAAGATAATAACCTAATAAAAATCTTGCACTTATATATATCGGCATTTTATCCATATAACTTAACTCTGTAGGGCGGGGGCTTGCCCCCGCCATTATCAATCTACCCTACCTAAATGTCCCAATTATCTGCCTGACCGATTCCTCATAAGAAAACCCAAATTCCATCGCCGGTCCCATCCGGTCAAGCTGTATCGCCAGTTCCAAAAACCGCTCCGGGTTGTTCATAAGATATATCGAGCCACCAATCAGTAACGACAGGCAGATCAAAACCCCAGCGCCCGACAAAAACAATCCTGTTTTTGCATTATTTGAGAGCTTCTTTTCAAAACCCTGCGATAAAAAAGCAAATATCACACCCAACCCGCCGATTACAATTGGAAGGTAAAGCGTCCACATAGTAACTACGCAAATGATACCGGCAAACATCGCAGCGCTTGCCATCACCTGCCCGGTCGGGTGCACCGGCTGGTCATAGTACCCATGATTTTTGTTTTGATTAAAAAAATATTCCATTGAACCCCGCGTTTCGTTTTTGCGGGCCCCGACCCGTACATCGTCATTGCGTGCCCCGACCCGCACATCGTCATTGCGGGCTCCGACCCGCAATCTCATTCTCCTTATATCTTACCACTTTTACCCCCAAAATACAATTCCAACTTGTAATACATCGAAGAATTATTTATAATAAAACCCATGGACATAACCCTAAAACTAAAAACCGAACTAAAAATCGAAAAATGGCAGGCCGAAGCCGCCATTAAACTAATCGATGAAGGAAATACAGTCCCTTTCATCGCCCGTTACCGCAAGGAAGTGACCGGCTCGCTTGACGATGAAATCCTGCGGGCTTTGTCCGAACGTCTTGTGTATCTACGCAATCTTGAGGAAAAAAAGGAACAGGTGCTTGCCTCGATTGAAGAACAGGGTAAATTGACCGATGAATTACGCGCGCGGATACTCGCTGCCGAAACATTGGTTGTGGTTGAGGACTTGTACCGTCCTTACCGCCCGAAAAGGAAGACCAGGGCAAGCATTGCCCGTGAGCGGGGTCTTGAACCACTGGCTGATTTTATCCTTACCCAATCATCCGAAACCACAATCGAAGTGGAAGCGGAAAAATATATCGACCCCGACAAGGAAATCCACACTGTCAGTGATGCCATCCAAGGCGCAAAAGACATCATCGCTGAAAATATCTCCGACGATGCGGATTTTCGTATCTATATCCGCCGCGTGACCCTAGATGAAGGTCTGATAACCAGTACGGCAAAGGATGAAAAAGCTACCAGTGTTTATGAAATGTATTATAGCTACGAGGAACCGCTCACAAAGATCGTTGGACACCGTACCCTTGCCCTCAACCGTGGTGAGGCGGAAAAATTTCTGACGGTCAAAATCGTCGCTCCGGAAGAACGAATTTTGATTTTCCTTGAGAAGAAAATTATCACATCCGAAAACATTTATACTACCCCGCTATTGAAAGAGGCGATAGTCGACAGTTACAATCGTCTTATCGGTCCCGCAATTGAGCGGGAAATCCGCAATTTTTTGACCGAAAAGGCAGAGGATGGTGCGATTAGTGTCTTTGGGAAAAATTTGGAACAGTTGTTGATGCAGCCACCCATTGCCGGAAAGGTCGTTTTGGGTTGGGACCCTGCTTTTCGGACCGGTTGTAAACTCGCCGTGGTAGACCCAACCGGAAAAGTCCTCTACACCCGCGTCATTTATCCCACTGCCCCACAGAATAATATCGGCGAAGCCAAGCAGACATTGACCGAACTGGTCAATAAACATGGAGTTAATCTTATCAGTATCGGAAACGGTACTGCATCCCGTGAATCGGAGCAGATAGTTGCCGCAATAATTAAGGAGCTTCACTTACCTTTACAATACGTTATCGTCAATGAAGCTGGGGCAAGTGTGTATTCGGCAAGCAAGTTGGCAACAGAGGAATTTCCCAAGCTCGATGTTGGTGAGCGGAGTGCTGCTTCCATCGCAAGGCGGTTGCAAGACCCACTTGCCGAGCTGGTCAAAATCGACCCCAAATCAATCGGTGTTGGTCAGTATCAGCACGATATGAATCAAAAAAAGTTGAGTGAAACCCTGACCGGAGTTGTCGAAAACTGTGTTAACAAAGTTGGGGTTGACCTAAATACTGCCTCGGTTTCACTACTCACCTATATTTCTGGTATCAACAAGGTAATTGCAAAGAACATCGTCGAATACCGTGAGGAAAATGGTCGTTTTAACGAGCGTAAGCAGTTGCTAAAAGTTGCCAAGCTTGGTCCGAAAGCATTTGAGCAATGTGCCGGATTTATGCGGATTAACGATGGCAAAAATCCTTTGGATGCAACCAGCGTCCATCCCGAAAGTTATGCAGCTACATTGAAATTATTAGAAAAACTGGGTATGAGTTTAAAGGATATAAAAGATACCGGGGTAAATAAATCGCCGCTCAAATCATTATTATCAGATGCAAAACGAATCAAAACCCTCGCCAGCGAAATCGGTATCGGTGAAATCACTTTGACCGATATTTTAAAGGAGTTGGAAAAACCCGCCCGTGACCCGCGTGAGAACATGCCCGCGCCGGTTTTGCGTAGTGATATCCTCGATATGAAAGACTTAAAAGCGGGTATGATTTTGAAAGGCACGGTACGCAATGTCATCGACTTTGGTGCTTTCGTCGATATCGGCGTCCACCAAGACGGTCTCGTCCACATTTCCCAAATCACCAACCGCTTCATCAAGCATCCCCTTGAAGCCGTCAGTGTCGGCGATGTAGTTGATGTAAAAGTTTTAAGCATCGATGAAGCTAAGAAACGCATAAGCTTAACAATGAAATTGTAGGGCGGGGGCTTGCCCCCGCCACCCACTCTAAAAGGAGCAACCATGAAAATCAAAATCGGAATCTGCGGATACGGCAATCTCGGCCGGGGAATCGAATCGGAAATCAGCAAAAATGAGGACATGGAACTAGTCGCCATTTTTACCAGGCGTAAACCTGTCGATTCACTAAAAATAAGTAGCAATGTACCCGTTGTCCATATGGATGATGTCGCGGATTGGCAAAATAAAATCGATGTAATGATTCTATGCGGTGGTTCAGCTTTTGATTTACCGGAGCAGAGTCCGATGATGGCAAAGTATTTTAATATTGTTGATAGTTTTGATACTCATGCCAAAATTCCGGAGCATAAGAGGAATGTTGATATTACTGCGCGGGCTTCAGGAAAAACCGCGGTCATTTCATCCGGTTGGGATCCCGGTCTATTCTCCCTGATAAGGCTTTATGCCGGGGCGATTATCCCGAAGGGGGAAACGGGGAGCTTTTGGGGGTATGGGGTCAGTCAAGGGCATTCTGGAGCTATCCGTAGGCTTAACGGGGTAGCCGATGCCGTTCAGTATACCATCCCACAGGAAGATGCAATTGAGAAAGCGCGTTGTGGTGAAGCGGGTAGTTTGTCGACTCGTGAAAAGCATAAGCGGTTATGTTATGTTGTCGCCAATGAAGGTGCTGATGTGGAACGTATTGCAAGTGAAATCAAAGAAATGCCCAATTATTTCGCGGATTACGATACTGATGTAATTTTTGTTACTCAGGAAGAACTAAATAAAGACCATTCTGGTCTTCCTCATGGTGGGTATGTTATTCATGCTGGGGAAACTGGTCACGCTGGTACTGGCGGTGTTGGAAATAAGCAAATGATTGAGTTTACTTTGAAGCTTGATTCTAATCCTGAGTTTACGGCGTCGGTTTTGATTGCTTCTGCACGGGCTGCTTATCGGTTGAATCAAGAGGGTATTGTTGGCGCGAAAACGATGTTTGATATTCCGCCTTCGTACTTGTCTGGGCAAGATGGTGATGAGTTGGTGCGGGTGTTGATGTGAATGAGGGTTATAAGTATTTTGCTTTGAACCTTTTGGTTTGAAGCCTTTACTTTGAACCCGCGTGGGCGAAAGCTGCGATTCACCGTCAAACGCGCTTTCGCTCCGAGAAAGACGTTGCGTTACGTAAGCTCATAAAGGACATGAGCTAAGTAACGACGTCTTTCAAGGGTTTGACTATAGAATCGCACTTTCGCCCTCACGAATGTAGGAATGATGGTGAGTTTGATTTATGTCGCACTTTCGCCCTCACGATGTAGGAATACGATGGTGAGTTTGATTTATGTTGAACTTTCGACCTCACAAAGTTGAAAAGCGGTGAGTAAGTTTGACTTCTAAAGCAGACCCTTGAGAAACGTCGTTACTCAGCGCCAAATCGCTTGCGATTTGTGTGCAATTTTTATTGTTCACGTTCTTTGTGAACAATATTCTCTCGGAGCGAAAGCGGGTCTGCGTAGAAGTCAAAGCTTACGAACCGCTGGGATACCCTTGATTTATCGACCTCATTATCTCCAACGCCCCATCCACGTCAAACTCTTTTAGCGCATTCCTCGCACTAGCCAAAACCTCATTAACCTCCACCCCAAAATCAAATTTCAATACTTCATCTAACACCGCAACCGCACCATCAGCATCAAAAGCGTCAGCAAATTCAATCGCTTCTCTTACCTTCTCCGCAAGTAAACCCTTATCCCCGGCTTCTTTAGTAATATCACTCTCATTATCAGGGAAGACGGTAGTAAGTCCATCATGTAACGTTTTAAGTCTGGCAAAGAAATCAGTGAAAGTTTCAACGCAGAAATCATATTTATACTCTTTTGCAGCTAATTCAAGGCTGAGCGCGATTTCGGAAAGTTCCATGATACCCAAGGTTGAAAGCGATGATTTGATGCTGTGGACCAAAACCGCAAACGAACGAAGCTCTTTTTCCTTTAAATATTTATCCAACCGCTCACCTTCGAAGATTATCTTGCGGTAAAATAATTCAAGCATTTCGCGGTAAACATGCGGCATACCTACGAAGCGGCTCATTCCGATGTCAACATTGATGCCGGGAATTTTGCCGACTGTAGAAAGGAACTCGGCATATTCATCCGAATCCGCACTGTCAGCATCCACACTCACGATAGCAGCGGGATCAACCTCGATAATTTTTTCATCGGGTAAGAATTCATATAGAGTGTGGGACATCTTACCCATTTCAATTGGTTTGGTGACGAAACCATTTAGACCCTCGGCAAGGAACATTTCTCGTGCGCCTTGGATGGCATTGGCAGTCAGGGCAACAATAATCTGTTTTTCATATTTTTCCCCCAGACTGCGGATTTTGTGGGTTGCTTCAATTCCATCCATTTCCGGCATCATGTGATCCATAAAGATGATATCATAGTCTTTTTCCTGGACCATCTGGATTGCTTCCATACCTGATTCGGCTGTATCGATATTTATTTTGAATAATTGCAATAATCCCTTGGCAACTTTTAGATTAAGGTCATTGTCGTCAACAACAAGGATTTTGGCATCCGGGGCATGGAATGAACGTTCGTCATGGTCGGTTAAGGCATCATCAACGGCTTTTTCATCACCCAATATCTTCGGTATCGTGATGGTAAAAGTGGCACCATGACCATATGCACTGCTGACAGTGATATCGCCGCCCATCATCTCAATGAAATTTTTGCTAATAGTTAAACCCAAGCCGGTTCCGGTCACATAACGGTTTTTGTGTGTATCGGCCTGGACGAAAGCGACGAAAAGATTGTCGATATCTTCTTTTTTTATACCCATCCCACTGTCGGTTATCGCAAACGAAATCATTTCATCAGTGGCGGAAATCTTCATCTTAACATATCCGGCGCTGGTGAATTTCACTGCATTGGAGCAGATATTTGTCAGGACTTGGCGCAACCTGACATCATCACCGAACAGATAACGGGGTAATTCGCCCTCAGTTTCCATGACAAATTCCAAGTTTTTCTTTTGGGCGATAAATTCAAACATCGATTTAAGATTATGGGCAAATAAATCAAAATCAAAATGAACGGGGTCAAGTTCCATTTTACCGGATTCGATTTTGGAAAAGTCAAGGATATCGTTAATAATGCTCAGCAATGAATGGGAGGAGCTGTTGATATCCCGGATATAATTGACTTGGCGGTCATTTAATTTTTCGTTTAGCAAAAGCTCCGACATTCCAATGATGGCATTCATCGGGGTACGGATTTCATGGCTCATCCGGGCAAGGAAGTCATTTTTGGCACGTGATGCTTCTTCGGCGATATTTTTTGCTTCAACCAGCTCGGTAATTTCGACCAGCTCGAAAACGCGCGAATCATTGTCACCCATCAAGGAGGAACGCATCATAAACCAGTAGTTATGTTCATCTTTGGTAAGCTCCAAAGTCGTTTGGAAAAAATCTTCAATATGGAGTGCGTCGATTATTTGACTTTTCACTTCTTCGGCGATAGGAAGTTTAATGATCGGTTTGCCAACTACCTTGTCACGGCTTCCAAGGTCAAGCCATGCACAAAGTGACCTGCTGATATATTCAACTTCGGTTTTATTATTAAGCACCATCATCGGGGTTTGCATTTCGCGGCTCATCCGGGAAAGGAAATCACTTTTGGCGCGGTTTGCCTCCTCGGCTTCCAGTAAGGCATGCTGGATATCGGTCACGTCATAACTATTAATAATGTAACCGGCTCTTTTTCCCTCACTGTCGATAAAATAAGCAGCGATGCCTTGGAAATATTGATCGGTTTTTTTATGATAATAAACTTCGGCATCTCGGTTTTCCTTTAAGGCAATAATTGGACAATACGGCGAATTGATGGGGTAGATGCTGTTTTCACGATAAGGTTTGCCGACAATATCTTCCAAGGTTGTTCCTAGGATTTTTAACTTATGGTCATTCATATAAATGATTTTTTCATCAAGGTCAATGATGCTTTGTTGATTGCTGATATTGGCGGCTAGGTTGTTCGCCATCGCATCGATACCGTTGGTTACATCCGCAAATTCATCTTTAAATTTGTCATTGAAGCGGAACTGGCGCTCACCGGCACGGTAACGGGATACCCCGTTAAGGACATAAGAAATGTTGCTTTTAAATGTAGCGGCAACACCTACTGCCATCACTGCAAGGAAAATCATGATATAAAAACTATTCCGGATCATCCGGCGGAGAATGACACTTTGATTATGGTCAAGGGCTTGTCTAAGCCGGTCTTCCAAAACGGAAACCGGGTGGGTGAAATCATCCAACCCGGCACCAATTGTAACAAATCCAAAACCACGTAAAGAGTGATTGTTATCATCCGAAGGAGCATATTTTCCGGTATAATAAGGAATGGCGGCGGCGGTTGTTTTCTTGTAATGTCCGCTCCATAAGATATAAAATGAACCGGAGCCGCCGTTTTCAGTCAAATCCATCCAGCCGGTGACCTGCGGAGCATTGTTTAGGTAACGTCCGTCAAGTCCGACCAAACCTCTTTGTGTCAGTTCGGCAGCCGGCTTTTTTTCCCGTGATTGATGATGATAAAGTGGCTGGTAGGCGACAAAATCAGTCCACCGCTCAACCCCGCTTTGTTTCCAGGCTTCATATATGGAAGTTTCCAGCCACGGAATCTGTGGTTCTCCGGTTTCCGGATCAAAACCAACAATCGAATGATGGCGGGGATGGACGATGCTGCGGGCTTTGTAGTCCCAGATAAAAGCATAATTTCCCTCAGATGCGCAGGGCATCAGGACATAACGCTCATCCATTGGCGTGATGTGCTCAACCAATTCCATGAGATGGTCATGATTGAGAGCGATAGTAACATAACCGATAATTCTCCCGGAATCATCAGCAACTGGTGTGGCAAAGCGGATAATCCCTTCGAAACGCCTGCCGAGCGGATTTTCCCCTCCGGCATAAGCATGGTTTGCCGGTTCAAATGGTAAACCGGCCCTTTCAAGATTTTCCGGGATATAAAGTCCGATATAATGGGTTGGGACATAGGCACCGATGACATCGGAAACATATATTTCGCCGGGTTTTAGTTTTTTAAGCTCGTCAAAATAAGTTTCGGCTTTGATATAGGTATTTTCCCTGTTTGCAATATATCGTTTCTCCGGATTCAATGGGAAATGAAGTTTCGGAGAGTCAGGGCTGACAACCTTGATTAATTCATTTCCTTCGAGGCAGATAAAAGTTATTTCATCATATAAAGGAACATTGTTATAGTGGTAATTGTCGGGGAAACGGGAGCGGAAGCCACTGTGGTCATTATTTTCCTCATTGGAAGATTTGATGGGAAAATGTATCGGAAGTTTTTCGGTCGGAGACCAGGTCCGGGTATAAGAATTGAGCTCCCAGACACCTTTGTCGGCAATCCGTCCGGTTTGGTTTGTAATAAAACTTTTAAATAATTCCTCGGAAGGTTCACAGTTCGCAAGGAACAAAATATCGGCATCACGGGCATACAAAAAATCAGCAACCTTTAAGGCGGCATCGGTTGTCATCCGTTCAATTGTGGTCGTGGCGAGATCATTTATGACAGCAGTGGTTTCTTCAACTGTGAGAGCTTCGAGATTGGCACCAAGTATAGTTGTTTGCGAAAGCTGAATATAAACCAAGGCAATAATCGGGATGATGCCGGTCACGAGATAGGCAACGATCAACCTCTGGACAATACCCAGATTGCGGAAATAATCACCAAAATAACGTTTGGTGGTTTCTTTTTTCTTCATGGTATATCCCTTCACACAATTTACCGACACAAAATTCCACCTTCATTATATCAATCTATTGGTGAATTAGCAAGTTTTATCTACACTCTCCGATATTCCTCCGGAACAACACATATGTTGCCACAAAATACAAACCATAAATTCCAAATAACAATGCAACCGAAACTCCAAAATACGCCCCAACCATCGTCTTAACCCCGGTATTATGGACAAAGAACTCACCGGAATACAAAATTATCACCGAGCTGATAAGAATCGCAAGGATAATCGGACACATATAGTACCATAAAAGTTGTTTCAGGATAATCTTATCAATTTCGTTTCCATTTAAACCCAGTTTGCTCAAAATGGCATAACGGAATTTGTATTTATTTGAATCGCTTAGTTGCTGGACAGAGAGCACGGTCAAGGCAACGCATAGATATACCAAAGCGATATAGAAAAGTGGGAAAAGTATGGAGCTTAGCATATATTTGAGGATATGAAACACGTCATCGCGGATTAGGATTTCACTGCCGTATATCATCATTTGCTTAGAACCGATCCTGAAAAAATCGTTACGTTCTTCACCTTCCTGCTTTATCACAAACCACGGATCCAATTTTTCCTGTAATCCGACGGTATTACCATCAACTGTCAAAACCATCCGGCCATAGAAAGGTTCCATATTGGACGCGGTCGCATCAGGAATGATTATTAAATAATCAGCTCCATTATGCCCGTCCTGGGCGAAACCGATCGTCTGCGTTCCGGCGAAATGATAAGTCAATCCGTCGATTATTATCTTGGCGTCACCAATTTTATCCCCTGTTTCCCGGTAAACCCGTTCGCTTAGTTGGATAATATATTGCTTTTCATTCAAATGGATTTCATTATAACCAAGCATTTTCCGCAGGTAATTATAGTCACTAAGTTTCATAAAAGTGTCAAAATCATAATAATTCCGCGGGGTAATAGCGATGGCTTCACGATTGGGGTTTCCGTCCGGTAATTTAAAGTCGTCACCGAACAAGCGCAGATTGGTATAAAGAAAAACATTAACTTCATTGGTTCCGTTTTGGTAAATAGCGAAATTATATTTATCTAAAATCTCTACTTCGGTTTCGATTTGTTTTATTTCATCAGCAAAATCATGTAAAGGGTCGGCATGGACCATTGTGATGTCAAAGGGAAAATCGAGATACATCTGGTTATCCATGTAATCACTGAACATCATTGCGATACTCAAACCAACCATCGAAAGGGCAAATAAAATTGTCAGCGTACCCATCGTGAAGGGCATCGTTTTTATTTTGGCGGCAAACTGCCGGAGCAGGAAAAGATTATCACTTTTGTAAATACCATCACGTTTATTACGGATGTAACGGACGACAAAAGACGAAAGTCCCAGATAAACAAGGTATATAGCGACGATGAAGATGATGATAAATATCAAGGCATCGGCAATTCCGTAACCACCCCGGAACATCAGGACATAGAATAGGGTTATATATGCAAGGGAAATAAAGAAAATCCACTGCTTGCCTTTATCGCCTTTTTCGTTAATCTGTTGGTTATGTTTATCCACATTCATCAATTGGATGATGCTCATCTTGCGGAATTTGCGTCCGCATTTTCTTAGGGCAAGAAGATAGCAGAAAAAATAGAAAGCTGCTGTCATTAAATAAGCATAAGGATTGAGGTCGAGTTTTAGTGTGTAAACGGTTCCGACAAGGTTATAGAATATTGTCATCAGTATTTGTTGCAAAAATAAGCCGAAAATTAAACCAAAGAAAAAAGCAAGGCAACCCATGAGTAAATTTTCGCGGAAGAATAGTTTTGCAAGGTGTTTCTTTTTCATTCCAATCAGCAGGTAGGTGCCAAACTCGCGGCTGCGTTTTTCCAGCATGAAGGTGACCATGTAACTAATCAGCCAGGCGATAATAAATACGATAAAGAAGGTCGCAATGCCAATCATAACCGCCATTAACGGCATGTCTTGGTAAGTCATCAACAAATCACGGGAGAGAAGCATCGTATTAAAAGCAAACATCAGAGCCGCGAATATAATCATTGTAATCATATAAACGGCATAATCTTTTGCCGAGCGGCGGGCGTTACGGACAGATAATTTACTTAACATCGCGGTCACCTCCTGTCAAGGCAAGGACATCAAAAATTTCATTAAGAAATTCCTTGCGTTCTTTTTTGCCTCTGATTAGTTCGTTGAAAATTTCGCCGTCTTTTAGGAACAAAATCCGTTTGCAATAACTGGCGGAAAAGACATCATGGGTAACCATCAGTATTGTGGCTTTCATTTCGTCATTCATTTTACATAGTGTTTCAAGCAAGGTTTGGGCTGATTTTGAATCCAGTGCGCCGGTTGGTTCGTCGGCGAGTATCAAGCGGGGGTTGTTGACAAGTGCCCGTGCGCAGGCACAGCGTTGTTTCTGGCCGCCGGAGACTTGGTAGGGAAATTTGCCGCGGATGTCGTTGATGCCAAGTTGTTGACAAATTTGTTCGGTTTTGTTGTCAATTTCTTTTTTGGAAAAACCGCGCAGGGTCATTGCCAGAATGATGTTTTCTTCAATTGTCAGGGTATCAAGTAGGTTAAAATCCTGAAAAACGAAACCGAGGTTTTCTTTGCGGAAATCAGCTAGTTTGTTTTCGCGCATTTCGGTGATGTCTTTTCCATCAAAATATATGTGTCCTGCGGTTACTCGGTCTATTGTTGATAGTACATTTAGGAGTGTTGTTTTTCCGGAGCCTGACGCGCCCATTATTGCGATAAATTCTCCTTCTGCTACGGAAAAATTTACGCGGTTTATGGCTTTGGTGATGTTGTTTTCTTTGCCGTAGTATTTTTCTACGTCTTGAATGCGGATTAGTTCGTTCATTGTATTATCCTCCATTATGGGTAGTATAATGGGAAAAGGGGTGGGGTTGTATAGATGAAGGTTATGGTTAGGTTACAGTTTTGTAAGGTATCGAAGCCTCATGCACATGAGATACAAATCCAGCGCAGGCGCGCTTTCGCTCCGAGAAAAACGTTGCGCTACGTAAACCAGCAGAATACGCTGGTTAAGTAGCGACGTTTTTCAAGGGCCTGCTTTTGGAATTGTATCTCATGTGCATGAGGCTTTTCACATTTCATGGTGCTTATTTGTGGGGAAGGTTAAGGTTATTCGCGTAAATTTACCCTCAATTGACTCAGCGCTGATTCCAATTCCCATTTTATCGCAAAGTTTCTTACATAGGTACAGCCCGATACCGGTTGATTTTTGGACGCCATCCGTATTGGCTCCCCTGCGTCCGTTACTACCTGTAAAACCCTTATCAAATATTCTACTTAATTCTGATTCCGGTATTCCGATGCCATTGTCTTCTATGATGAGGTTGACGGCGTTTTTCTTTGCATGCGTGTATATACGAACAAAATTTCCCTCCGCCAGTTCGTCATTACGAGGAGCTTTCGACGAAGCAATCCATTCTTCCAATTCGTCATTGCGGGCTTGCCAACATCTCGCTGAAGCGAGCTGCGCAATCCCCCCCCTATACTTCACACAATTCAACAACACCTGCCTCAATACAAACTGCACCCACTTCGCATCCGTATAAACAACTTTTTCCGTAACATCCACATCAATCGAAAACTGATTCCGAGTAAAAATCAATTTATCTTCCCTAAGCACATTCACAACCACCTGCTCTAAATCAGTCTCTTTAATCAAATAATCCTTATAAACATCATCCGAGCGAGCATAAAAGAGAGCCAAGTCGATGTAGTTTTCCAGCTTTTTGAGTTGCAGAAGGAAGGTGCTTTCATCATCGCGGGTTTGCTCCCCCTCCCCCAACCTGTCATCGCGTGTTTGCTCCCCCACCCCCAACCCGTCATCGCGTGTTTGCACTCCCGCACCCAACCCGTCATCGTCATTGCGGGCTTGACCCGCAATCTCCCCACTCCCACACATCAAATAAATCGCCGTCAATGGCGCTTTTACCTCATGAATCCACGTTTCGATATACTCACGATATTCATTCTGCTCGTCTTCGATTTGGTTAATCCGCTCGATAACCGCTTTATTTGATTTACAAATTATCTCACGATAAATCTGGTCTTCCAAACGGTGGGTCACTTCCATGACTTCGCCGATTAGATAACGCTTGTCCAAACCATCAAGTACAGTGAAAAGTTTGTGGAAATAACTGCGGCGGAGATAAAAGTTGATGAAACTAGTAACGGAAAGTGTAAAAATCCAGACTACCAAGATAAGCAAGATATTACCACCCGGATAACCAGTTGCCAGCAAAAAACCGGCAAGTAAAATCATGCCAAAGATATTCATTATTAGAACAAGGATCTTATCCTTAATATAATCAATAAATCTCAACATAATTTGTAACCAAGCCCCCGGCTGGTTTCAATGAAATCATTAATCCCAACCTGCTTAAGTTTTCCCCTGATGCGTGTCATATTCACACTTAAGGTATTATCGTCAATGAAAACTTCATTGTCCCATAAATAGTTTATCAAATCAATGCGGGAGACGTAATTACCCGCTTTCATAAACAAGCAGTGAAGGATTTTCAGTTCATTTTTTGTCAAATCAACTTTTTGATCTCCGGTTTCGATTCTTGCTGCCGCCAGGTCAAGGTTGATACCGCGGTAAGATAAGTGAGTGGTTTCATTTGGATTTTTCGCCGTCCGCTTTAGTAATGTCTGTATCCGGGCAAGGAGAATTGGTGGTTGAAAGGGTTTGGAGATGAAATCGTCACCTCCCTGCTGTAAGCAATTAAGCTCATCCATTGTCGTATTATTTCCG